>WBZQ01000013.1_pt1 | contig 271626 bp, 210 predicted proteins | sample 5204251 | NCBI WGS metagenome assembly WBZQ01 (sample SAMN12412402, study PRJNA552823) | activated sludge metagenome | isolation source: activated sludge from nitrification reactor of wastewater treatment plant... | place: USA: Virginia | collected 2017-09 | reverse complement strand
CGGTTCGACATGTACAACGATACCGTGTTGGGCTTCAACAAGTCGGGCAAGGAAGTGGCGCGGATCCAGGTCGAAGAGCCGATCTACATTCGGCCGGCCGAGCGCGTGAACTGGCTGTAAGACTCATCTGAACTGAAGCGGTCGGGAGGGGCATACGGTGTTCCTCCCGACCCTTCGCCTGAGTGTTCCCTGACGGTCATCAGCAGGATTGGAAAGCCTCGCACGGATTCATGGGTATACGTGGTCGGTATATCGGATTCCTTCTCGTTGCAACAGTCGCGCTGGCCTTCTCGTTTCTCGGACATCTATGGTTGTTTGAGCAATGGCGCATTCAGCAGGAGCGGCAACTTCTTCGTTCGACCATTCTCATGGAGGTCTTGCGGCTCCAACGGTTGGTCATGGATGTGGAAACGAACTTTCGCGGATATCTCCTCACGGAACAGCCATCGTTTCTCGAACCGATCAATCAGGCCGAAAGCCGGCTGGATATCGGCATGGCGACCTTGACGGCGCTCACTGCCGATCTCCCTGGTTTGGAGGCCGGACGAGGGGTGCTGTTTGCTCGCCTCAAAGAGTTCATTGAGAGCAAACAGGCGCTGATCGCAGTGGTCGGGACGGAGAAGCAGGAGCAGGTGCGATTGTATGTGCGGGGTGGAAGCGGTCGCGCGCTGTTCCTGACCATTGAAAAGGCTGTCGGCGATTTCGAGATGCGCGTTCAGCGCGGAATACCTCTTGAAGACATGACGTATGAGGCCTGGATGGAGCAGGCCCGATGGCAACTTCTCCTCGTGGATAGCCTGGGCGCCATTCTGTGTATCGTGCTCACGCGAACCATGGGCCTTCCGAAACAACTGGTGATCGACCGGCGGACCCGCATCCCACTCTAACCTCCGTCCCACGTTCCCGGTGGCGAGGTTTCGATTCCACGTGGACGCCAGCCTATAGCCGCCAGCCGTTCGCATGCGCGTATGGCCTCTCGAACATGGTAAGATGCCGTCATCATGCCTTCGTTCAAGCTTGAGGCCCCCTTCAAACCTTGCGGTGACCAAGGACAGGCCATTGAGAAGTTGACCGCCGGGGTGCTGGCAGGAAAGCCGCACCAGGCGCTGCTTGGCGTCACCGGTTCCGGTAAGACGTTCACGATGGCCAACGTCATCGAGCGCCTCCAGAAGCCCACACTGGTGCTGGTGCACAATAAGACGTTGGCAGGGCAGCTCTACCAAGAGTTCAAGCAGTTCTTTCCGCACAACGCCGTCGAGTACTTCATCAGTTATTACGATTACTACCAGCCGGAAGCCTATATCCCACAGAGCGACACCTACATTGCGAAAGATGCGTCGATCAACGACGCGATCGATCAAATGCGCCACGCGGCGACGACGTCGCTGTTGCAGCGGAACGACGTCTTGATCGTGTCGTCGGTGTCCTGCATCTATGGCCTCGGATCGCCGGAGGTCTACCATGACATGCTGGTCTACCTTGAGGAAGGCATGGAGACGCGGCGTGAAAAGATTCTCGCCAAGCTGGTGGAGATTCAGTATGCGCGGAACGATGTCGATTTCCACCGCGGGACCTTTCGCGCGCGCGGCGATGTCATCGAGATTTTCCCGGCCTCCTCGGAAGCCAAGTCGGTGCGTATCGAACTCTTCGGCGACGTCGTCGATGCGATCCATGAGATCGATCCATTGACCGGCAAGTCGTTGGGCAAGTTGCCGAAGATTGCGATCTATCCGAATACCCACTATCTCATTGCGCCCGATCGGTATGAGCGAGCCATTACGGGCATTGAGGAGGAGTTGGACGCGCGGGTGGCGGCGTTGAAGAAGAACGGTCAGTTACTGGAGGCCCAGCGGATCGAGCAGCGGACCAAGTTCGACCTCGAGATGATTCGTGCCATGGGGTATTGCCACGGAATCGAAAACTATTCGCGCCACTTGAGCGGGCGCGCGCCGGGTGAGCCTCCGCCGACGCTGATTGACTATTTTCCCAAAGATTTTCTCTTAATCATCGATGAGTCGCACGCGACAGTGCCGCAGATCGGCGGCATGTACGAGGGGGACTTTTCGCGAAAGCGCACGCTGGTGGATTACGGCTTTCGTCTGCCATCGGCCGTTGATAATCGCCCACTGAAGTTCGTCGAGTTTGAGCGAATGGTGAAGCCGGTGATCTATGTGTCGGCGACGCCGGGCTCCTATGAACTGGACCATGCCAAAGGCGAGGTCATCGAACAGATTATTCGCCCGACCGGCTTGATGGATCCGCTCATCGATGTGCGGCCCGCGAAGGGGCAGGTGGACAATCTGCTGGCCGAAGTGCGGGCGGAGACGGCGAGGGGCAACCGTGTACTGGTGACGACGCTGACGAAGCGGATGGCGGAGGATCTCACGGAGTATTACCACGACCTCGGTGTGAAAGTGCGTTATCTGCATGCGGACATCAAAACGTTGGAACGGGCGGAGATTATTCGCGACCTTCGCCGCGGCGTCTTTGACGTGCTGGTCGGGATCAACTTGCTGCGGGAGGGCCTGGATCTCCCGGAGGTCGGGCTCGTGGCTATTCTGGATGCCGATAAGGAAGGCTATCTCCGTTCGCATCGCTCCTTGATTCAAACGGCCGGACGCGCGGCCCGTCATGTCGACGGGCGGGTGATCTTTTACGGGGACACGGTGACTGAATCGATGCGGCGCGCCATTGATGAGACGGCCCGGCGACGGCATATTCAAGAAGCGTACAATACTGCCAACGGCATTACGCCGGAGAGCGTCAAGAAGCAGATTCCTGCGCTGGATTATGCGGTGGGAGGGGCAAACCATGCGCAGCTTGAATTGGCGGCGGAATCTCCCACGGAGTATGCGATCACGGGGAATACGGAGCAGGTGATTCGTCGCCTCGAGGTCGAGATGAAGGCGGCGGCGAAGAAGTTGGAGTTCGAGCGGGCGGCGGAGTTACGAAACCGAATCAGATCGCTGAAACTGAAAGTGTTGGAGGTGGCGCAATAGGACGTGGCCACGGGGGACAAGGTGAGAGGCGGCCATCCTCTCACATCTGTTTATAGAGGTAGGCTCCCAGGAACATGCCAAGGACGCTGAGGAGGCTAACCTTGATGCTGAAGCCGAACGTGAGCTTGAGTAGTACCAGATCGATAGTCAGCGGTGGGTTGATGCCGGGGGAAAAATTACTGGCGAAGATATTTTGAATCGCGCCGTTCGGGGCCATCACGCGCAGAATTTCACCGAAAATCCCGCCCAGCATTCCGCCGATCAGGATAAAGATCAGCAGCACGCCGATCGATTTTCTCATCCCAGCTCTCCCCCCATTCACCCACTGTCGGCTGTATGTGCCGACCTGAGGCACCATATCGGAAGCGTAAATTGATGTCAACAAAATGCATGCCAGGCGCTAGGCTCTGGACTGCTGGGAGGACGGTCTCGAGGTCTTTGCAGTACTGGTTTTGAGCCTTTCCCCGGCTGTTCAGGGTAAAGAGGTGAATGAGGTAAAAATTGTACTGTGCGACAGAATGGCCGGCGCCGAGACGGGACTGGCGGAGGCACGGTAGCGTGGCTTGGAGGACGCTCTCTCGGACGCTTGAATGTCTTGACTTCACCTTTCCCCCTTCTATAGACTGCCCGATGCTATTTTTTTGATGTTTTTCGAGGCGATCGGAGCTCTGGCTCGACCCCGGCTTCGATGGCCTTTTTCTTTGGTGCACTGTGCTTGACGCGTTAAGCGAAAAGTTTGAACGGATTCTCAAGAAGCTTCGAGGGCAAGGTGTCCTCACAGAGGACAACATTGCCGAGGCGCTGAAGGAAGTCCGCCTCGCCTTGCTCGAGGCCGACGTGAACTTCAAAGTCGTCAAGGAGTTCCTGGATCGCGTTCGAGAAAAGGCGGTTGGGCAGGAAGTCCTGAAGAGCCTGACCCCCGGCCATCAAGTCGTCAAGGTCGTCTGGGACGAGCTTCGCGGGATGATGGGGGGAGAGCGTGCAGGAATCAGTCTCGCCTCCACGCCGCCCACCATTTTGATGATGGTGGGACTGCAGGGCGCCGGAAAAACGACCACTTCCGGAAAGCTCGCACGGTTATTCAAGAGTCAAGGCAAGCGTGTGTTGCTCGTGGCGGCCGACCCGCGTCGCCCGGCCGCGGGAGACCAGTTGGCGAGTCTGGGGCGTGATCTCGGTATTGATGTCCACCGCTTCGATCAGGTTGATGCCTCGCGCGCCGACGTGGTGAGGATTTGTCAGCGCGGAGTTGAGCGTGCCCAGGAGCAGGGCTATGACCTCGTCGTGCTCGATACCGGTGGTCGCTTGCATGTCGACGATGAACTGATGGCCGAACTTGTGGCCGTCAAGCAGGCCGTCAATCCCCACGAAGTCCTGCTGGTTGCCGATGCGATGACCGGCCAGGATGCCGTGAATATGGCGGGCCAGTTCAATCAGCAGGTCGGCCTCACGGGCGTCATTCTGACCAAGGTCGAAGGTGATGCCAGAGGGGGAGCCGTCCTTTCGATTCGGGCCGTGACGGGACAGCCGATCAAGTTCCTCGGCATGGGGGAAAAGCTTGATGCGCTCGAGCCGTTTCATCCTGATCGGATGGCGTCCCGAATTCTGGGCATGGGCGATGTCCTCTCGTTGATCGAGAAGGCCCAGGAAACGTTTTCTCGGGAAGAAGCCGAAGCTGCGCAGAAGAAATTGATCAGCAGCACGTTCACGTTGGAAGACTTCCGGTCGCAACTCGGGCAGATGAATCGGTTGGGCTCGTTCGAGCAGATCCTGGGCATGCTCCCCGGTGGCCAGAAACTAAAGGATCTCGCAAACAGCGGTTTGCCTGAAAAAGAAATGAAGCGGGTCGCGGCCATGATTGATTCCATGACTGCGCGGGAACGACGAGACCATACGCTGATCAACGGCAGCCGGAAGAAGCGCATTGCACGCGGAAGCGGTACGAGCGTGCAGGAGGTCAACCGTTTGATCAAGCAGTTTTTGCAGGCGAGAAAGATTGCCAAGGTCATGTCGGGCGGTGCCGGCGGCCGGCGGCAGTTGGCCCAAATGCTTCGAGGCATGTAGTCGGGTGAGTGTCGGGCATTGATGACGTGCGAATGACGAAGAGAGTCCTAACCGAGCGGAGATAGCCGAAGGCTGAGCGCTCATTATTCTGAGGAGGTTCGAGTGGCAGTTCATTTACGATTGGCGCGGACGGGGCGGCACAAGCGCCCGATGTATCGGGTTATCGCGGCGGATTCGCGGAAGCCTCGCGATGGCCGGTTCTTGGAAATTCTCGGCATTTTTGATCCGCTCAAGAACCCGGCGGTGCCGGACTTGAAGTCGGAGCGAGTGCTGTCGTGGTTGCGGCACGGCGCGCAGCCCACCACCACGGTGCGGACGTTGCTCAAGCGGCACGGTGTGTGGAAAGAGTTCGAGACCGAGAAGAGCGCCAAGGCAGCCAAGCCGGCACAAGGCGAAGCGCGCAAGAAGTAGTCGGGGCCCATGGCGACGCTCGATCAGGCAGAGCTTGTGACCATCGGCCGGATTGAGCGGTCTTTCGGCGTACGAGGCGAAGCTCGGGTGCGATCGCTCAGCGACGTGCCGGGTCGGTTCGATCACCTGGGAGAGGTGACCCTTGTCGCGTCGAATGGCAAGAGTCTCGTCACCCGTGTCACTCATGTGCGGTCCGGCGGGCCGACGCTCATCGTCGGGTTCGAGGCCTTTGCGACCCCCGAGCAGGTCGCCGAGTTTCGCGGCGGGCTGGTGCAGGTTCCGCGCGGTGACTCGCCGGCGTTGCCGGCCGATCAGTACTATCAGTGTGATTTGATCGGGATGGTCGTGCAGGATGAGTCCGGGACAGTGTTGGGGACGCTGGAGGAAGTGCTCGCCATCTCTGACAACCAGGCGTTCTTGGTCCGGCAGGACGGCAAAGAGCTGTTGATTCCTGCGGCAAAACAGATCGTGGTTGCAGTCGATGTGGCAGGGCGTGTGATGACGGTGCGGTTGCCTGAGGGATTTGGAGATCTCTAAGATGCGCTGTGCCGTGGTGACATTGTTTCCGGACATGGTGGCTCCCGTCATCGGCCACAGTATCCTCAAACGGGCCCAGGAAAAGGGCTTGTTGGAGGTTGCTGTCGAGAATTTGCGTGACCATACCTTTGACCGGCATAAGACGGCCGACGATCTGCCGTACGGTGGCGGAGCGGGGATGGTCATGAAAGCTGAACCGGTGCTGCGGGCGATCGATTCACTGCGAACCCGGTATCAGACTGCTCATCCGGGAACGACATTGCGCGTGATCGTGCCGTCTCCACAGGGGCGTCCGTTTACGCAGGAACTCGCGCAGTCTTTGGCGCAGGACGAACGTGTTGTGGTGTTTGTGTGCGGGCACTATGAGGGGATGGATGAGCGTGTCCGACTGGCGCTGCATCCCGAGGAGATTTCCGTCGGCGATTACGTGCTGACCGGTGGAGAGTTGCCGGCGCTGGTGATGATTGATGCCGCGGCCCGCTTGGTCCCTGGCGTGCTCGGTGATGCGGCGTCGGCGGCCGAAGAGTCTTTTACCGAGGGGCTCCTGGAATATCCGCACTACACGAGGCCGGCAGACGTGCGCGGGATGGCGGTCCCTGAGGTGTTGGTTTCGGGGCACCATGAGGCGATTCGATTGTGGCGTCGGAAGGAAGCGTTGCGGAATACTTATCTCAAGCGACCGGACCTGTTACGGGATCGTGAGCTGAGATTGGAAGATCGACGGTTATTAACTGAAGTGATGCAAGAGAGTTTGGTACAGGTACCTGTTCGTTGAGAGGAGGAGAGAGACTATGAATCGGCTAGAGCGGATCCAGCGATCCTTAACCAAGAAAACGGCACCCAAGTTCGAGATCGGGGATACCGTTCGTGTTCACGTGAAGGTCGTTGAAGGTGAGAAAGAACGAATCCAGGTGTATGAAGGAACCGTGATCGCACGAAAAGGGACTCTGAACAGCGAGACCTTCACGGTGCGAAAACTGTCATATAACGTGGGGGTTGAACGGACGTTCCCCATTCATTCGCCCAACGTCGCTAAGGTCGACGTGGTTCGCCAGGGGCGCGTTCGCCGCGCCAAGCTGTATTACCTGCGAACCAAAAAAGGCAAGTTTGCCAAGGTGGAAGACCGCGAGTTTAAGGTCGAGGCCAAAGCACCGGCCGGCGCCAAGCAGGAAGCGGCAGCCGCCACGGCAGCAAAGGCGTAATACCGCCGTCCACATGCGAGCTGGACAGAGGCGCACGTGTGGCTGAAAGGCTAAACCTGACGACAGGGGGCCCCACCGAGGAGTTCGAAGTGGAGGCTCGGTCGCGTGGGTATCGCTTCATCGCCGGCCTGGATGAAGCGGGGCGTGGGCCTCTCGCCGGTCCAGTTATCGCAGCCGCTGTGTTATTGCCGCGTCGATGTCGCCTGCCTGGGTTGAACGATTCCAAGCAGATCGCAGAATCTGAACGCAACCGACTCTTTGCCGAGATTGTGCATCGGGCGACCGGCGTCGGGATCGGTGCTGCAACGGAGGCGGAGATCGACCGACTGAATATTCTCCAGGCATCCCGTCTTGCGATGCGTCGGGCGCTGGATGCACTTCCGGTCAGACCGGACTTTTTGTTGCTCGACGCCGTGGTTCTCCCCGGGCTTTCCATTCCTCAGCGTGCCATCATCAAGGGCGACGGGCTCTCCTGTTCGATCGCGGCCGCATCCATTGTCGCGAAGGTGACGCGGGACCGATTGATGGTTGAGTATCACCGCTGGTATCCCCACTATAATTTTGCGGAGCATAAAGGGTACGGGACGCCGGAACATCTCCACCAGCTTCGAACGCATGGTCCTTGTGCGATTCACCGCCGCAGCTTCTCTCCGGTGCAGCAGGTGCTTGCCCAGGACCGGCGGCAGGACGCTCCGCCGGTGACTCCGGTTTGAAGAGGGACTCGATCAATGGCCGACGGACGACGCCTGGTGGGAGACGAAGGGGAGGGACGGGCCGAGGCATTCTTGCGTGATCAAGGGTTTCGCATTCTTGGCCGGAACGTGCGCTCCCCCTTGGGCGAACTCGACTTGGTCGCAGATGATCATGGCGTGTTGGTGTTTGTGGAGGTGAAGCGGCGCCGCACCGGGGCATACGGCGGCGCCATTGAAGCGGTTGATGCACGTAAACGTGCGAAGTTGGTCCGGCTGGCGGCACAGTATCTGGCTCAACATCGAATTGAGGATCGGGCTTGCCGCTTCGATGTCGTGTTGATCCAGGATGATGCCGGTCCCGCTGAAGCGGTGCAACATATTGCGAATGCATTCGACGTTGGTGGGGATGATCTGCGATGGTAGGAGGGATGAACGCGTCAGCGTGATGTATCAGTGGCCTGTTCTGTGAGGCGGGGAGTGGCCGGCACGTCCGGGCGCTCGGCTCGCGGCCGGTGGCACCATTCATGATTCAACTGTTTCATGTCTCAAAATATTACGATCGCCGTCCCGCACTCTCCGACGTCACGCTCGAGATCGAGAAAGGCGAGTTCGTGTTGTTGATGGGGCCGAGCGGCGCCGGAAAATCGACCTTGCTGAAGCTGTTGATCGGGGCCGAGCGTCCGGAGGAAGGTCAGGTTCTCATTCAGGGTCGTAGTCTTTCCAAGTTGCGCGCATCCGAAATTCCAGTCCTCCGCCGAAAAGTCGGCGTCGTGTTGCAAGACTTCCGACTTCTTCCGAAGAAAACCGTCTTTGAGAATGTGTCCCTTCCCTTGCTGGTGCAGGGCGCTTCCATCACGGAAATCCGACGCAAGGTGGCGGAGGCGTTACGTTCCGTCGGGCTGGACCACAAGAAAGATCTCTTTCCCCCCGGGCTTTCCACCGGGGAGCAGCAACGTGTGTGTATCGCACGCGCTATCGTCAACGGGCCGATCATGCTCCTGGCGGATGAACCGACCGGGAATTTGGATCCTGAGTTGACAAGCGAAATCATCGAGCTGTTCAAAGCCATCAACGCCAGAGGCACGACGATTATCGTGGCGACGCACGATCCCAATGTGCTGGCTCAGGTCAATCGGCGGGTCATCACCCTGGAGCACGGGAAGGTTGTGTCACGGGAGCAGGTGTGTCTGTGAGGCGGCTGCTCTACTTGTTGCGGGAAGCGGTCGTCAACGTCCTCACGAATCGCACGACCACGGTGGTCGCTGTCGCCACGACCGCGTTTACCTTTGCCTGCGTCGGCGTCTTTCTCCTGCTCTACGTCAACCTGAAAGCTCTGGCTGCCTCGCTGGAGCAAGATATTCAAGTGATGGTGTATGTGCAGGATGATCTGCCTGAGCCCGCACGAAACGAGATCGAGCTCCAGTTGCGAGCCGATCGCGCGGTGCGGTCCCTTACGTATGTCTCCAAGGAGCGGGCGCTGGCCGATTTTCAGGCGCAGTTTCCCTCGGAGTCCCGGCTCCTCCAGGGGCTGGGACAGAATCCCTTGCCCGCGTCGTTCGTGGTCGCCCTGGCTGCGGATTCACGTTCAGCGGACGCGATGCGGCGTTGGGCCAATCGTGTGCAGCTGATTCCCGGCGTCGGTCAAGTTCAATACAATCAGGAATGGGTGGAGGCGTTGGCTGGGATTGTCCGCTACATCGAGGTGGCGGCCATCATTGTCGGGCTGATCTTGTCCACCGCGTCCGTCACGATCATCGCGAACACCATCCGTTTGGCACTCTATTCGCGTCGTGAAGAAATTGAGATTCTCGGTCTGATCGGCGCGAGTACGACGTTCATTCGTGTGCCCTATCTCCTGGAAGGGGCGGCACTGGGGCTCTGTGGGAGTGCCCTGTCGCTGGTCATTCTCAAGGCCGGATTCGAACTGTTCCGTCATGAAATCCATTCCGCCACCCGCTTTCTGGGTGTCGATGCCCTGCTGACCTTCTTTTCGTTCGACATGTGTGTGGTGCTCGTCTTGGTCGGGCTGTTCCTCGGTTGCGCCGGCAGTTTTCTTTCGCTGTTGCACTTTGGAGAGGGGCGGGCATGAGGTGGATTCGGGGGGGATGCCTGTTCCTCACGCTGCTGTGGCTGGTTTCGCTGTCGCAGGCTGCCGAGCGTAAGGACTCGTACGCGGACAAGATCGAGCAGGAAAAGAAGACGCTGGAAAAACTGCGCGGCACCATTGTCGAAAAACGCAAGAAGGCGGATGAGGCGGAGAAGAAGCGGGAATCGGTGTTACAGGGTTTGCAATCGTTAGATGAGCGCCTGGTTCGATATCGGCAGGAGCACCAGGATATCGTCAAGAAGCTCAAGCGGAAGGATTTGGAAATTGAGCAGATGAGCGTGCAACTAAGTCGGCTCTCTGAGCGTATCGACGAACGGCAGGATGCCATTGCCGCCCGCTTACGGGTTCAGTATGTCGAGGGGCGCTTCTGGCATCTGAAGACGCTTCTTGCGGCCAGTTCAGCCGGAGATTTCCAGCGTCGGTTTCGCTATCTCTCGGCAGTGACGCAGCGAGAGTATGAGATCATGGAAACCTACCGAAGGGATGCCGAGCGGATCGCTGAAGTCGAACGAAATCGGGAGGAGGCACGTCAGGGCATTCTGGCGTACAAGGTCACCACGGAAGACAAGCTGGCTCAGATCCAGGGTTTGAAAAAACAGAAACGGGTCTATCTTGCGAAAATCACGCAAGAAAAGGAATCCCATGATCGGGCCGTGGAAGAGCTGGAACGTTCGGCAACCAGGGTCGACAGTCTATTGAAGGAGCTGGAGGCCAGGCGTCGAGCCGCGCTGGCCAGTCGCCCACCGTCCGCCGGGGGAGGCCTTCGCGCCTTACGCGGAACGCTGTTGTGGCCCACCGACGGGCAAGTGGTGTCCTACTTCGGCAGGCAGAAGCATCCCACGTTTAATACCTATATCCAGCGAAAAGGGATTGAGATTCGCGCGGCGGAAGGGAGTAATATACGGTCGGTGTTGGCCGGTCAGGTTGTCTATGCAGACTGGTTGAAAGGGTACGGACTCGTTATAATCATGGATCATGCCAATGGGGTGTTTTCGCTGTACGCCCATGCATCAAAAATTTTGACCTCCGTCGGGGCCAGAATAGAAGCGGGGGAAGCAATCGGTGAGACGGGCGATACGGGCATGACTGGTGAGAATACGCTTTATTTTGAGCTGCGCGAAGGGGCGGAGCCGGTAGATCCCCTGGTGTGGCTCTCTAAGCGGTAGGCCTCGGGGAGGAAGGAACCCACGTTATGGAACAGCGGCGGAGCCGACGGTGGTTATATCTTTTGTTGATGGTGACGGTGGCCTTAGGCATCGGCCTGATTTTGGAAAAGGGATTGGAACGGACCGGGCACGCATCCGAAACCTACGAGGAATTGCGGACATTCTCCGAGGTGTTGACGCAGGTGCAGAAACACTATGTCGACGAAACTAAGGTGAAAGACCTCGTCCAGGGCGCGATTCGTGGCATGCTGTCGACGCTCGATCCGCATTCGGCCTACATGACTCCTGAGATGTATAAAGAGATGCAAGTCGAGACCAAGGGTGAATTCGGCGGGGTGGGGATTCAAATCGGCGTGAAGGAAAACCGATTGGCCGTGATTTCCCCGATCGAAGGAACACCCGCGCATCGGGCAGGCATCAAGGCCGGCGACTTCATTACCAAGGTGAACGACGAGCCCACCAAAGACTTGACCCTGATGGATGCGGTGCAGAAAATGCGCGGCCCGAAGGGGACGAAAGTCAATCTGACGATTCAGCGCGAAGGCACCGCCGATCCTCTGGCGTTCTCACTGGTGCGCGATACCATCAAGATCGAAAGCGTGAAGTTCAAGGTGCTCGACAACACCATCGGGTATGTCCGGCTGACACAGTTCCAGGAGGCCACGGGTCGTGACCTCAGTCGGGCGCTGAAGCAATTTAAGGAGCAGAAGGTGCAGGGCACCATCCTCGACCTGCGGAACAATCCCGGCGGTCTGCTGACGGCGGCGGTCGATGTGTCGGAACAGTTTGTGGGGAATGGAAAGCTGATCGTTTATACCAAGGGCCGCGAAGGCAAGAAAGATGAGTGGTTCTCCAAGACCAAGGAGACGCTGGAAGATTCTCCGATGATCATCCTGGTGAACGAAGGATCTGCGAGTGCGTCCGAGATCGTGGCCGGTGCCCTGCAGGATTGGGGGCGTGCCGTGATCGTCGGGACTACGTCGTTCGGCAAAGGATCGGTGCAAACGATTCTCCCGCTCGGTGACGGCTCCGGCCTCCGTCTCACGACGGCTAAGTACTATACCCCGAAAGGCCGCTCGATTCAGTCGACCGGCATCACACCGGACATTGTCGTGAAGCTTCAGGCACCGACGGTGGCAAAAGCCGGTGAGAAGGAAGGGAAGGAACCTGAGCCGAAGGTGGCGAAGGGGGCGGCGACGGGTAAGGATGCGCCCGCAAAACCGGCCGAGGAACCGGCGCATAAGAACGGGGCCGTCTCACTAGGCGATGCAGCCGGAGAAATTTCCTTGGACGACGACGTTCAACTGCAGAAAGCCGTCGAACTGCTCAAGACGTGGAAAATCTTTAAGGAGCTGCGTCCGGCGGCGTAAGTGCTGCCGGTGTGAGCTGGCGACGGATTGCCGCGAGCAATGCTTCTTCCGATCCGGTAAATCCTGGTTGCGTTCGCAACAGGTGGGACGCAACCAGGGATTCCAGATCGGTCAAGGTGCGGATGTTGAGTCTGAAATACACATAGCTCACCAAGGCATCGGATAGGCCTGGTAGTGCAGCCCAGGCCGCCACTTCCTCCGGCAACGGAGTCCTCAGTTCTTCATACGCGCGAATCGTGCCGGTCGAGAGAAACTCTTCTATTTTCCCCGCTAAGTCTTTCCCGATTCCCGGGATGTTCTGCAACTCGTGCCGTGCAGCCAAATCGGTCAGATCTCCTGTCACGGAGAGAATCGCATCGGCCGCGTTCCGGTAGGCGCGTACCCGATAGGGATTGGCGCGTTGGGTTGCCAGGAGTGTGGCCATGGCCCGGAAGATCTGGGCGAGTTGCTGGACGCGTTGATCCATGAGTGAATCCCAAGAAGCAGCGAAGGCCATTGTGCGGGCAATCGATGGCAAACGGCAAGCCCTGTCCAGGCTTGGTTGACAACCGGTTTTGCCGTTTCATAGGATGATCCAACGTGTTGAGGTGAATCGGTGAAGATCCAGCTGAATGGCGAATCTCGAGGGATCGGCGTCGGGCAGACGGTGGCAGGGCTGTTACGGGAGTTGGACATCCGGACCGATCGCGTGGCGGTTGAATTGAACTTGGAAATTTTGGACCGGAACGACTTCGAGACCCGCGGGCTCCGTGATGGAGATCGGGTGGAAATATTAAGCTTCATTGGCGGCGGAGCGAACTAAGGGATGGCTACGATGAATGATCGGTTGGTGATCGCCGGTAGGGAGTTTCAATCGCGTCTGTGGGTCGGTACCGGAAAATACAAAGACTTTGCGGAAACCAAGAAAGCGATCGATGCCTCCGGGGCTGATGTTGTGACGGTGGCCGTTCGTCGCGTGAATATCACGGATCGTTCTAAAGAAAATCTCCTGGACTATCTCGATCCGAAGAAATACATCATTCTGCCGAACACGGCCGGGTGTTATACGGTCGAAGACGCGGTGCGGTACGCTCGGCTGGCACGGGCGGCCGGCGTGTCCGATCTGGTCAAGCTGGAAGTGCTCGGCGACGAGAAAACGTTGTTTCCCGACACGGCGGGCTTGATCGAAGCGGCCAAGATTCTCATCAAGGAAGGGTTCATCGTGCTGCCCTATACCAACGATGACCCGATCGTGGCAAAGAAACTGGTGGACATCGGTTGCCCGGCGGTGATGCCGCTGGCCGCACCGATCGGCTCCGGTCTCGGCATCCGCAATCCGTACAATCTGAAGATCATCATGGAGACGGTGAAGGTGCCCATCATTGTAGACGCAGGGGTGGGAACGGCCTCCGATGCCGCGCTGGCGATGGAGTATGGCGCAGATGCGGTGCTGATGAATACCGCGATCGCTGGAGCCCAGGATCCTATCGCCATGGCGGAAGCCATGAAGTACGCCGTCTGGGCAGGTCGCCTGGCATACAAGGCGGGGCGCATCCCCCGCAAGCTGTACGCGACGGCGAGCAGTCCGATCGAAGGGATGTTGTGATCCGTAACGCGAGCGGGGCGTGAAGGTGGATACGTCACGCCGATGTCTGCGTCCGATACTGACTCAGTGCTGACTCAGTCGCGACGACACAGTCCACATTCACGACTCACGTCTCAACACGTTCCGCGAATGCCTTCTGTCGATTTCCACCTGTATCTCGTCACTGATCGCCATCAAACCGCCGGGCGGCCGCTGTTGTCGGTACTCCGCCAGGCGGTCTCGGCAGGTGTGCGCGCGGTTCAACTGCGTGAACGTGATCTTCCCATTCGTGCCCTGCAGGCCTTGGCAGGCGACCTACAGCGTGAATTGCCGCAGGCCCAACTCTTCATCAATGACCGTGTGGATCTGGCGTGTGCCTTATCGACTGCCGGCGTGCATTTGCGGGAGAGTAGTTTGCCGCCGGCAGTGGTGCGAGGCCTGCTGCAGTCGGCTCAATTGCTGGGAGTGTCCGTGCATTCCATTGATGGTGCGCTCGCGGCCGAACAGCAGGGCGCCGATTTCGTCGTGTTGGGGCCGATTCATGACACGCCGTCGAAGCGGGAGTATGGCGTGCCTCTCGGATTGTCGGTGCTTGAGCAGGCCGCACGATGCGTTCGTATTCCGATTTTTGCGATCGGCGGCATGACGGCGGTCCGTGCACGCGAGGCCAGGCAGGCTGGAGCGTTCGGCGCGGCTGTGTTGTCCTCGATCCTAAGCGCAGCCGACGTTGCGCAGGCTACCACGTCGTTGCTCTCCGCGATTGAAACGGAGTGATGATGATCTTTCGTGCGGCGCACAATCAGCAACGGCCACAGGCCATGCATCGTGGCCGAGAGGCGCAGTTGACCACCCCCTATGTGGGTGTTAGAATCCGAAAAAGTGTGGATGACCGTCACTGTTCAGGATTTTCAACAATCCGACGAGTGGGGCAATGGCCGAACCAAAAGGGAGTTCAGGCCGACTCCGGTCCTTCCGTGATTCCGTCAAGCGCCTGACCAAATCACTTTCTGACGGAGAGGGAGTCGTGACACACAAAAACGACGAGCACGCGCGCGAGGTCGAAAAGCTTCGCACCCAAATCCAGTCGATGGAAGAGGAAATTCGGCGGCTCTACCAGTCACGCTACCAGCTCGAACAAACGACGAAGCAAAACGAAAAGCTCGTCGCCACTCTCCAAGAAGCCAAATCACAAATCGAAACGCTGCGGGCCGAGGTCGAAAAACTGACGGCTCCCCCCTCGACCTACGGAATTTTCTCCAGCCTCGACACCGACGGAACCGGGAATGTCTATGTCTCGGGCCGCAAGATGAAGGTAAGCCTTCATCCCTCCATCAAAGCGAAGGACTTGCGTAAAGGGCAGGAAGTCATTCTCAACGAAGCCTTGAACGTCATCGCGGTGCGTGGGTTCGACGTACAGGGAGAAGTCGTTCGTCTGAAGGACGTTCTCGAGGGGAATCGAGCGCTGGTCACCCTGCACTTCGACGAAGAGAAAGTCGCCGAACTCGGCGAGCCGTTGCTCAACGAACGGCTCAGCGTGGGGGATCATCTGTTGTACGATGTGCGCTCGGGTTGCGTGATTGAGAAGTTGCCTAAGTCGGAGGCTGAAGAGCTCGTGCTTGAAGAGGTGCCGGATGTGGACTACGAGCATATTGGTGGACTGCAGAAGGAAATCGACCAGGTCCGCGATGCGGTCGAGCTTCCGTTCCTGTATCCGCACATCTTTTCGAACTATAAATTGAGCGCGCCGAAAGGGGTGCTGCTGTATGGCCCTCCGGGTTGTGGAAAAACCCTGATCGCGAAAGCCGTTGCCAGTTCGATCGCCAAGAAACTCGGGCATTTGAAAGACAAGCAGTTACGCAGCTATTTTCTGCATGTCAAAGGGCCGGAGTTGCTGAATAAGTATGTCGGTGAATCTGAACGGCAAGTGCGCGAGGTGTTCAAAAAGGCCAAGGAGCGTGCCGACGACGGTCATCCGGTGATCGTGTTTTTTGACGAAATGGACGCCCTGTTCCGCACACGCGGCACTGGAATTTCGTCTGATATCGAGTCGACCATCGTGCCGCAATTCCTGTCCGAGATCGACGGCGTGGAGCGTTTGACGAATGTCATCGTCATCGGGGCCAGCAACCGGCAAGACCTGATCGATCCGGCGGTGCTCCGAGCAGGTCGCTTGGACGTCAAGGTCAAGGTCGGACGACCTGATGCGACGGCGGCTAGGGATATTTTCTCGAAGTATGTCACCACCGATCTGCCGTTTGCTGAAGAGGATCTCTCCCGCCACGGCGGGGATGCGCGAGCCCTAGTGGACTCGTTGATGAATCTGACCGTGGATGCCATGTATGCCACGACAGATGAAAATAAATTCATCGAGGTCACCTATGCAAACGGCGAGAAGGAAGTGTTGTACTTCAAAGATTTCGCCAGCGGTGCCTTGATTGAAGGCATTGTCTCCCGAGCCAAGAAATTCGCGGTCAAACGCGCGATTGCCAAAGAAGGGACCGGTCTGCGGGCAGAGGATTTGATCCGGGCGATTCGGGAAGAGTTCAAGGAGCACGAAGACCTGCCGAATACGACCAACCCGGACGATTGGGCGAAGGTTGCGGGCAAGAAGGGCGAGAAGATTGTCCACCTTCGGACGATCAGTGGCGGGCCGGCCGAGGCGCGCCAAATTGAAACCGTCAACACTGGTCACTATCTGTAGCGCGCGAAATTCATGAGCGACACTCATTCGCACAGCCCCGCACGGGTCATCGGCACGGAGACCGAGTTCGGGATCGCCAGCCGAGACCCGAACGCGACGGATCCAGTGGCCAACTCCATTCACCTCATCGGTCACTATCCCAATTTGCCGGCACCGCAGGCGGTGTGGGACTACGAGAACGAGAACCCTTTGCTCGATGCACGGGGATTTGAGGTGGATGGTGAACGGGAACGGCCGGGGCCTGACTACAATCGGCAGTTGAACAAAGTGTTGGCCAACGGCGGCCGGCTCTACGTCGACGGCGCACATCCCGAATATTCGACGCCGGAGTGCACGAACGCCAGGGAAGTGGTCGCATTTGAGCGAGTCGGAGAGCGGATTGTGGCGCAGGCACAGGCGCACATTACGAAGGAGCGCGGGCGAGACCAATTCGTGTTGTACAAGAATAACTCGGACGGCAAGGGCAACAGCTACGGCTATCACGAGAACTATCTCGTTGCGCGCTCCGTTCCGTTCGAGCGGATCACGCAGGTGTTAACGCCGTTCCTCGTGACGCGTCCCATCTTTGCCGGGTCGGGGAAGGTCGGGGCGGAGAATGGGACCAGTCCCGCCGATTATCAGATCTCACAGCGCGCCGACTTTTTTGAAACGCTCGTTGATCTCAACACGATGGTTCGCCGGCCGATCATCAACACCCGGGATGAACCCCATTCCGATTCGGCGAGGTATCGGCGGCTCCACGTCATCGTCGGCGATGCGAATATGGCTGAATTGTCGACGTACCTTAAGGTCGGCACCCTGTCGATCGTGTTGGAGTTGCTCGAAGCGGGTGCCGAACTGCCCAAGATCAATCTGGAAGATCCGGTCAACACCATCAAGCAGGTGTCCCGCGACATGCGTGTTCAGGAAAGCCTGAAACTGACCGATGGCACCTCCTCCACCGCCATTGCCGTGCAGCGCGCCTACCTGAAGGCCGCACAAGGGTACTTTGCCTGCCATGAACTCAACCAGGTCACGAAAGATGTGTTGGTGCGCTGGGAGGACGTGCTTGACCGGTTGGAGAAGGACCCTCGGTCGCTGGTGAGGGAATTGGATTGGGTCGCCAAGCGCTACTTGATCGAGTCCTACATGGATCGGAAATCCTGCGGATGGGATGATCCGCGCGTGCGGCTGATGGATTTTCAGTATCATGACGTCCGCCCGGAGAAGGGGCTGTATTACACGCTTGAACGAAGCCATCTGATCGAGCGGATCGTGCTGGATCACGAAATTGCGCGAGCAGAAATGAATCCGCCGGTCGGCACGCGGGCGTTTTTCAGAGGTCAGTGCGTGCGGAAGTACCCGAATGTCGTCTACGGGGCGAGTTGGACGTCCGTGCTGTTTGATATCGGCCAGAACAAAATCAAAAAAATTCCCTTGATGGATCCTCTGCGCGGAACAGAGGCCCTGACGGGGGAACTTTTAGCCCAAGCGGAAACCGCGGCGGCACTGTTGGCAAAACTTTCGTCCTGAGTACGACACCTGCATGGCACACACTCCTTCGCTTCCACACCACGACGGCTCCAGCTTCTTTGACTTTCTCACTCACTGTCACCCTGAATTACGGCCCGGTCTCATGGACGGTGCAGGGCCACGAGCGACGGTACCGGTGGACTTGAGTCGAGCCGGCACGCTCTCAGTCCCCCATGGCACCACGGTGTTGGCGCTGAAATATCGTGATGGGGCGATTATTGCCGGGGATCGTCGGGCAACGGAGGGATTTCAAATTGCCGACCGGCGCATTGAGAAGGTTTTTCGGATTGATGACTATTCCGCTATGGCGATCGCCGGCGCGGCCGGGCCTTGCATCGAGATGGCGAAGCTCTTCCAGACCGAACTCGAACATTACGAGAAGTTGGAAGGTGTGCAGCTGTCGTGCGAAGGCAAGGCCAACAAGTTGGGGCAGATGGTGAAGGCCAACCTGCCGATGGTGTTTCAAGGGCTGGTCGTCATGCCGCTGTATGTCGGATACGATCTCAATCGGAAGGAAGGGCGGATCTTCAAATACGACATCACGGGCGGTCGTTATGAAGAGTCGGATCACCATTCCATCGGATCGGGCGGAAAGGACGCTCGCAACACCATGCGGGAGTATTACCGGCCGGGGCTTCAGGAAGACGAGGCCCTTCGAGTCGGGTTGCTGGCGCTGTTTAATGCTGCGGATGAAGACGTCGGGACGGGCGGTCCGGATCTGGTTCGAGGAATTTTCCCCACTGCCAAGATCGTGAGCCGTGCCGGCATTGCCGACGTGCCGGAGGAACGGGTTCGCGCGGTGTACGAGACCATACTCGCAGAGCGAAGGAGATCCTAGTCGATGCCGTTGCCCTACTACGTCTCGCCTGAGCAGATGATGCAGGATAAGGCGGAGTATGCCAAGAAGGGCATCGCCAAAGGCCGTTCCATCATCGCGCTGGAATATGTCGATGGCATCGTGCTCGCGGCGGACAATCCCAGCGCGTCACTGCACAAGGTCTCCGAGGTGTACGACCGTATTGCTTTTGCCGGAGCGGGTCGGTACAGCGAGTTCGAGCATCTTCGCAAGGCGGGTATTCGTCACGCCGATTTGACCGGCTACATGTACAGCCGTGAAGATGTGAGCGCCAGAACCCTGTCCAACGCCTACTCCCAAAGTTTGGGTACGGCGTTCAGCACGGACGTCAAACCGCTGGAAGTGGAAATCCTGGTGGTACAGGTCGGGATGAACGGCCAGGCCAACGAAATATTCCGGATCTCCTTCGACGGCAGCATTGTGGATGAGAAGAATCTGGCGGTGATCGGGGGACGATCCGAGGCGGTCCAGCAATATTTGCGTGAACATGCCAGCCCGCAACCACCCACGTTGAAGGACGGCCTGCGACGGTGTCATGCTGCCCTCGAACAGGTTGCCACACAAAAGATCCCTTCGGAGAGTCTCGAAGTGGCCGTGCTCGACCGCAACCGTCAGGGGCGGAAGTTTCGGCGCTTGAGCAGCGCCGACATCTCCCAACTCTTCAGCTGATTGCCCTTCTCACGCTACCCGGTTCACGCTGTAATCCCTGGTCCACAGGCCTGGGCTGTGCCTGTTGCGAAGCTCCTATGAATGGCTGCTTCGGTTGAAGCGTCGCGCGTCACGGTGTATTCTGAAAGCAGCTGAGGAGAAGGGGGCTGGGTGATGCAACAACGGATCTTTGGCCTGGAAAACGAGTACGGCCTGATCTTTTCTCCCAACGGGAAGATCTACCTTCCGATGGAGAAGGTCCTGGGCTATATCTTCGAAGGGCTGATTCCCAACAGCTGGCCGTCCAACGCGTTCCTGGTGAACGGTGCGCGGTTTTATCAGGATACCGGCTGTCACCCCGAGTACTCTACGCCGGAGTGCGACAACATTCTCGACTTGGTGATTCACGACAAGGCGGGCGAGCGCCTGCTGGAGGCTTGTTTGCCGGCGGCTGAGGAGCGGCTACGGGAAGAAGGGCTCTCCGGCGAGATCTACATTTTTAAGAACAACACCGATTCGCTCGGAAACACCTACGGATGCCATGAGAATTATCTCATGCGACGGGATGTGGATTTTTGGAAGGTGACCGAGCAACTCATCCCCTTTTTCGTCACCAGGCAGATCTATTCCGGCGCGGGCAAGGTGCTCAAAGTCTCCGGGAAGCCGCAATACTTCATCTCCCAGCGGGCACAGCATATTCATGAGAAGACCTCGTCCTCGACGACTTCCTCGCGAAGCATCATCAATACGAGGGATGAGCCGCATGCCGATGCGGAAAAGTATCGACGACTCCATATCATCGTCGGCGATTCCAATATGTCGGAATACGCCACCTACTTGAAGGTGGGAACCGCTACGCTGGTGCTCTCCATGATTGAAGCAGGGTTCTCGGTGACCGGGATGGAACTGGAGGATCCCGTCAAAGCCATCCGCGAGATTTCTCGCGATCCCACGCTGAACAAGAAGGTCAAGCTCGATGACGGCCGGCAGATGACCGCGATCGAAATCCAGCGGGTCTACGTGAAGCGTGCCTCGGAGTTCCTCGACGCGCACGCGCATGATCCCGTGTTGGATGACGTGTTGGCCAAGTGGGTGTCGGTGTTAGATCGCCTGGAAGAAGATCCGATGCAACTCGTCCACGAGGTGGATTGGGTGATGAAAAAGCATCTCATCCAATCCTATACGGACAAAAAAGACTGTGGTTGGGATGATCCTCGGGTCTTTCTGTTGGATTTGCAATTTCATGACGTCAAACGTACCCGCGGGCTGTATTATTTAATGGAGAACCGCGGGATGGCCGTTCGGGTGGTAGAAGAAGAGGCGGTGCAGCGGGCCATGTCGGTGCCGCCGCAGACCACGAGAGCAAAAGTCCGGGGAGATTTTATCCGGTTTGCCAGGGCGAAGAACCGTTCCTATACGGTAGACTGGACCTACTTGAAGCTGAACGGGTACTGGGAGGAGACGATCCTTTGCATGGACCCGTTCAGTGCCGTGAATCGGCGGGTTGAGGAATTGCTGTCGCAGGTGTCCGGTGCACGGTTGTATCGCTGAGGCGCTGTAACGGAGTGAGTCGAGCCAAGGCCATGTCATTTCTCGATCGCGTGCTCATCATTTCGGTCGTCTTGCTGGCCAGCGTGTTCCCGGTCGAACTGTTTCCCAACACGGGGCCTGTGCCTCGCGGAGGAGACGGACAATTCAGCGGCAAGCAAGGGCAGGTCGTGGTCGTCACGGTTCCGGACCTGAAGGACGCCGCGAGCGTCAAAGGACGGTTCCTGGGCCGCACCGTTTCGCTGTTTCCGAATCCCGCTGTCGGAGGAACAGGCTATATCGGGCTGCTCGGCATCGACCTACAGGATGAGCCGGGCGCGCATGAGTTGACGATCGACGCGCAATTGGGTGAGCAAACACGGCATTTCTCCTTTCAGGTCCTCGTCGTGAAGGAAAAGTTCGCAGTGGAGCATCTCAAGCTGCCGAAGGACAAGGTGGACCTCGATGAGAAGGCCGCGGCGCGGTGGAAGGCCGAGCAGGAACAGGTGCGCAAGGCATTGGCCGAAGAGTCCGCCATGCGATTGTGGCAGACCGGCTTCATCGAGCCGGTTCACGGCAAGCGCACCGGAATTTTCGGCAGTGTCCGTATCATGAACGGGCAGCCGAGGAATCCGCACAACGGAGAGGATATCGGCGCTCCGATGGGAACCGACGTCATGGCCAGCAATGACGGAGTGGTTCGCCTCGTCGTGGATCACATTTTTTCAGGACGAGGCATCTTTGTGGACCATGGCCTCGGACTCTACTCGATGTATTTTCATCTGTCCGACGTGCTGGTGAAGGACGGCGATTTGATTAGGGCCGGCCAGGTGATCGGCAAAGTCGGGGCCACCGGCAGAGCCACTGGCCCGCATCTGCACTGGGGCATGAAGGTCAACGGCGCTCGCGTGAATCCCTATACGCTGCTTGACCTGCCGTTCCCAAAGAATCCTGCTGCGGACCAACCGATGATGGCGGTACCCGCTGGGTCCACACAGCCGGACGCCACTCCCGTGGCCGTCGGCGGCGACACGCGCTAGCCAGTCTCCTTGCCACATGTCCCTGATGACAACGACGGGGCAGATTATTGAGCCTGTGTCGTATCTCTGTAGGCTTCCTGCTGGGCAGGCGATTCGAGGGCGGCGGCGACGGCCTTCGTCAACGATTCAGGGGTGTAAGGTTTCGGCAGGAACGCCATCCGGGCATCGAAGTGCTGCAAGAGCAGACCGTCCCGCTCCGAATACCCCGATGTAAGGATGACTTTGAGCTCCGGTTGCAGGGCTTGGAGTTCGCTGGCCAGTTGCGCGCCACCCATGCCTGGCATCACCATGTCGGTCACCAGGAGCGCAATGTGCCGTCCTTGATTGCGAACCAGCCTTAGCGCCTCCTCCCCGGATCGCGCCGCCACCACATGGTAGTGTTGGGCCACCAGGACCGTATGGGCCAGGCCCCGCACCATATCGTTGTCTTCCACCAGTAAAATGGTTTCGGATCGTTCTCCTTGCGACTTCGTAAGAGACGTCGTCTTGAGTGAGTCGGAGTCTTCCGCGAGGCGAGGAAGATAAATGGTGAAGGTGGTGCCTTTCCCCAGTTCGCTGGTGATGCCCACGGTGCCGCCGCTCTGCCGGACAATGCCGTAGACGGTCGACAGACCCAGCCCGGTACCTTTCCCCAGCTCTTTCGTCGTGAAGAATGGCTCGAAGAGATGCCCCAGCGTTTCGACACTCATCCCGCACCCGGTGTCCCGAACAGCCAGGGTCACGTAAGGGCCTGGGGGTAAGGGATCAGGCCAGAAGGGATCGGAGTGGGTGACCGTCACTTCTCCGGTTTCCAGCTCCAATCGACCCCCGTGTGGCATGGCGTCCCGTGCATTGACGACGAGGTTCATCACCACCTGCTCGATTTGCCCGGGATCCGCCTTGATGCGCCCTAACATCGGATCCAAGTCGAGTACAAGTTGAATGTCTTCGCCGATGACACGTTTCATCAACTCGACGATGTCGCTGACACGATCATTGAGATTCAGGGGCTGGCGTTCGACGATTTGATGGCGGGTGAATGCCAGCAATTGCCTGGTCAGTCCGGTCGCCTTGTTCCCGGCATCTTTGATTTGGGCCATGCCGCGCTGCGCACGGGAGGTCAGTCCAGGTTCGTCCATCAAGAGCTCGGCCCAGCTGTTGATGATGGTCAGCAGGTTGTTGAAGTCGTGTGCGACGCCGCCGGCCATGCGGCCCAGGGCTTCCATCTTTTGCGCCTGACGCAACTGCCGTTCGAGTTCTTTTCGGTTGAGGAATTGGCTGATCATCGTGCCCAACTCCGAGAGGCGTTCCAGCCGCGACGGGGTGGGGCAGAGGACCTCCGAGATGAAACACTCGATGATGCCGAGGATGTTCTTCCCGGTCGAGATCGGGAAGGCGATCGCTCCGTGCAGATCGGCGCGCCGTGCCGCTTCCTGGGCGGGGAAGTCCGCTTCTTTCAGAATATCTGGGGAGAACGCGGCGGTGCCGGTTTTCCACGCGCGTCCGGCCAAGCCGGCGTTCTGTGCCAGTGACAGGGATTGATAGGTCTGCGTGAACGTGTCCAAGAGGGAGCTGGCACGATGCCGCAATGCATTACAGTGGAGGGCCTGATCATGTGGATCGACGAGCCATAGGACACCCAATGTCCAGCCCTGCAGTTCGCACAAGGCACGGAGAATTTTCGGGACCGCCTCGCTGAGCGTCACCGATTCTTCGAGCGCAAGGCCCACGGCGAGTTGGACGGCGTGCATCGTTTCCGCCTGCCGGCGTTCGGTGATGTCGGTCTTGGCTCCGATCATGCGATACGGCGTGTGGTCGCGATCGCGCAACACATACCCGTGATTCACGATGTAGGCGTAGGTGCCGTCGCTTCGGCGAAAACGATATTCAGCGGTCCATAAGTGCTGCGTTGACTCAAGGACCAGCCTCAGATTGGCGACGACCGCATCACGGTCTTCAGGATGAATCTGGTCGGCCCAGGGAATCTGATGTCGCTGAAGGTGTGACGCCGCCGGGCCGTACACGGTCTGGTACGCCTCGTTGAACCACGCCGTGCCGGAGGCAATGTCCCAGTCCCAGATGCCGTCCTGAGTGGCAAGGCAGGTGAGCTGGAAGCGTTCTTCGCTTTTCCGCAAGGCTTGCTCGACCCGGTGCCGTCCCATGGCGTACCGAATAGCGCGTCTCAGCGCATCGCCGGTCAATCGGCCTTTCACCAGATAATCCTGTGCACCACGCAGCAGGGATTTTTCCGCGACCAATTCATTGTCGAGACCCGTCAGGACGATGACTGCCGCCTCGCCCGCCTGAGGGCGGACTCGCTCCAGGGTCTCGAGTCCATGGCTGTCCGGTAGTGAAAGATCGACGAGGACGGCGTCCACGGGGCCGGCCATGAGCTTGGAGACGCCCGTGTCCAATCGGTCTGCCCAATCGAGGGAGATGTCGTGAGGTTCCTGCTCGCAGAGCGCAGTCCGGATCAGTTCTGCGTCGTCCTCATTGTCCTCAATCAGCAACACGTGCATGTGTTACCTCTTCAACGTAGGAACCTTGGAGACCAGGGTCCAATACAGCTCGAACTCTTTGACGACGGCGATAAAGCGGGTAAACGTGACCGGCTTGCGAATGTAGGAGCAGGCACCTTGCTCGAATGAACGAACAATATCCTCTTCCCGTTCACTGACGGTTAGAATGACGACGGGCAGCGCGCGAAAGCGAGGGTCGGCTTTGATTTCGGCGAGCACCTCAAGCCCCGTTTTTTTCGGCATATTAATGTCCAACAAGACCATGCCCGGGAGCGGACATTGACTGAAGGGGCCTTCCCCGCGTAGGTAGTCTAAGGCTTCAGCCCCGTCCCGAACTACGGCGACGCGGTTGGTCATGTTGACCGTTTCAAACGCCTCACGGATGAGCAAAATGTCATCTTCGTTGTCTTCCGCGATCAGAATGTCGAATGGTCTCATCGTCATGGTCCTACCTCTTTGGCAACCTGCCGGTTGATGCCGAATGTAATGAAAAATTCCGATCCTCCACCGTCGCGAGGGGAAACCCAGGTGCGCCCGCCATGCCGTTCCGCCACCTGACGAACGATGGCCAAACCGGCTCCGGTGCCTTCGATATCGCGGCCTACCGCACGTCGGAACAACTCAAAGATTCGATCGTGTTGATCGGAGGGCACGCCGGGGCCGCGATCCCTGACCACCAATCCGACGACTTCCTCCCCATCGAGATCGATTTCAATGTGGGGAGCGATCTCGATGTCCGGAGGTGTCCCCGGTGCGACAAACTTCAACGCGTTGGCGACCAAATTGTAGATGCCCTGCACCGCCCACGTCTTATTGACCCGCAGGCGCGGTAATGGCGAGCGCACGGTGATCCTGGCGCAGGTCGATTTGATGCGGCTTTCCAGCCGCCGCAAGACTTCCTGGACCAGCTGGTTGGCATCGATCTCATCGACGGGTGGCTCCATGCGTTGTGCGCGGGAGAGTTCCAGAATATCCGTGAGGAGCTGGTCGAGCCGCTGTGTGGCCCGGACGATACGGCGGAGGAAATCCTGCCCCTTCTCATCCAGCCGATCTGCATACCGTTCCTGGAGGAGTATTGAGAAACTTTCAATAGCGCGCAGCGGTTCCTTCAGATCGTGTGAGGTGACGTAGAGCAGCGTTTCGAGATCCTTGTTCTTTTTTAAGATCATCTGTTCGGCTTGCCGCCGTTCCGTGATGTCCCGGTTTGTTTCGAGCAGAAGGAGGTGGTCGCCCGTTTTCATCAGGCCCCATCGGCTCTCCACGAGCAACTCCCGTCCGTCTTTAGTGCGATGATGAATTTCTCCGGTCCAGGCACCGGTGGCGTCCAATTCGGCGAGAATGTCGGCGAGGGGGCAAGGAAGGGTACTCTTGAGAAGCGTATGACTGTTCCTGCCGAGTGCTTCGGCCCGTGTATAGCCATACAATTGCTCGCAGCCTCGATTCCAATCCAAAATGCCGCGCTCGGTATCCCAGGAGAAAATCGGCTCGTAGGATAAGTCGATGAGCCGACGTTGCTGATTCACTGTGGCCTCGGCACGTTTGCGTTCCGTGATATCGCGGGCAATCGTCGATACGGCCGCAACTCGGCCGTTTGCATCCAGAATGGGAGAGACGGTCAAGGACACCTGGATGGTATGGCCGTCTTTATGGATTCGCACGCTTTCGAATTGCTGGATGCGGATGCCTGCTTTGATCTCCTCGATGAGGATCGATTCTTCCGCACGACTGTCCGGTGGCAGGATGCGGAGAATCGGTTGGCCGATAATCTCTCCACTGGGGTAACCGAACATGAGCTCGGCGCTCTTGTTCCAGGATAAGATCCGTCCATCGAGGTCTTTGCTCATGATGGCATCGGAGGATGATTCGACGATGGCGGCCAGCCGAGCCTGGATTTCCTGCGCTTGTTTACGATCATGTATGTCGGTGTAGGTTCCCACCCACTTCAGCACGTGGCCGTTCTGGTCCCGGACCGGTATCGCATGGGCATGGAACCAGCGGTAGATTCCGTCAGCCCGCTTGAAGCGCAGTTCAGCATCGAGGGGGTGGATACGAGCCACGGCCTCCCGCCATTGCTCGGCGATTCTCGGGCGGTCTTCGGGGTGGACGTGCGGGAGACATCCGGCGCTGACGGGCTCGTCGCCGGCCTTTCCCGTATATTTCGCCCATTGTGGACTGAGATAGTCGCAGGTGCCGTCAGGAAGACAGGTCCAGATCGGCAGAGGAAGCGATTCAACCAGTTCTCGAAACCGGTTTTCGCTGGCGGTCAACGCCTGCTGAATCTGTTGGCTTTGCGCCAGTTCTTGCTCGAGGCGCTGATTGGATGCTTGAAGTGCGGTCGTGCGTTCCGCCACTAAGGCCTCCAGCGACTGATGACTGTCTCGCAAGGCCTGATCCACGCGTTTCCGCTCCGTGATATCGATAAGTGTCGAGCGACTCGCGATAAACCGTCCTTCGGAATCGGTCAGGGCTGAGGCGTTGAGCAGGACGAACAATGTCGATCCGTCTTTTCGTATCAGCTCAAACTCCACGTCCTTGACATGACCGTCCGTGATAACTTTCGGAAATTGCTCTTTGAACAAGCGGATTCCAGCAGGCGTGAAGAATTCTGTAAATCGTTTTTGGCCGATGAGTTCTTCCTTGCTGTACCCCAACCAGTCCGATTCCGTTTGATTTATGGCGACGATGAGGCCGGTGGAATCGAGAGAGTGATAGCCACATGGGGCGTGGTCATAGAGGTCCTGCACCTCCGCGGCGGTTTTCTGCAACCACTGCGACTTTTCCTGAAGGGCTGTGTGTTCTGCGGCCAGCCTGGTTGACTTGACTAGCTCAAGGGTCAACCTCTTCTCCCGGTAGCCTAAATAGGCGATGAGTGGGAAGATGGCGAGGCAGAAGGAACGGCTGACTTGCGACAGCCAGATGGGGACGCCAGGCACTTCCGGAGAGAGGATGTACCCGAATAATGTCAGCACGGTGCAGATCGCCGCGACGACGGGTGAGCTCCAGGGATGGGACGTCCTGGATGTGAGGACAAGCGGCAGGATATAGAGAACCCACACTGGAATGCCGCGGGGGGTGAGGCAGTCTAGGGCAAACACGCCACCGACGAGGGCGGCAATGAAAGCACATACGCCCAGTTCGCGAACGCGAGGACTCAGCTTCTCGGTCGATAGCCCGTCGCGACCATTACTGGTCATAGGGCTCCTCTTTCATAGCGCACCGTACCGTCGCTACTACAGCGAGAGATCAGTCAATTGTTCCATTTACTATGGAGAGGAACAATAAAATCCAGTAGATGCGATGGGCCCTAGTGGAATGCCTAGGGTGCTCGTGGGGGGGGGAATTACTCGGTAGCTGAGAAAATTGCTGGACCTGGTTCAAGCTGGGAGAGACGCTAAAAGTTCGTCTCGATGCTTGCGGATGTTTTATTGAGGACAGTGGCGGCGGCTGTCGAGAGCGCTGCGTCGTGGTCATGGTCGAGGGCATAAATGCGGAATTGCACCAGCCTGGTTGGTAACAGATCAAGGAACTCTTCCAGGGGCTCGGTCGACAGCCCCTTTGTCCCCGGGTCATAGACGAGCAGGGGAATGCCGCGCGTATCCTTGGGGTCGGGGCGTGGATCAAGCGGCGCCATATCGACGCGGAAGGGCAGGTCTTGAAGCTTGGACGGCAATGCATTCTGAATCTGTTGCTGGAACTGTTCATGACTGGGAAAGTCCATGCCCCGCTCGATACCCTTTTCTTTGAGGACGGTGCTGTAGGCCATTTTCCATTTCACGTCGCGGTTGAGGATATGCGCCCACTCCTGGTGTAAGCGACGCAGGCTGATTTGTCCGGCCTTTTTCCATCGTCGCACATCTTCCAGCAACGACCAATCCGTCAGGGTCAGGTAGTCCTCCATGTGCTTCGACGGGTTAGCGGGAAAGAGCCGCTTCATGGTGTTGCCGAAGATATCGCGCAAATGGATGTCGATCGCTCTCGTGGTCCGGTGATAGTACACGTTGGAATAGAGGTACATGCGCGTATTGAGGAACATGTGGAGGGCCGGGAGTCCGGTTTTATGGATGGTGAAGCCTTTGTCGGTGATGATGGTGTAGTGGATCAGCCGAGTGAGATCGACCGGTCCGACCGCGACGCCGCACATGTAGGCATCGCGTAGGACGTAGTCCAGATTGTCGGCCGTGTAGCTTCCCGAGATGACCGGCTGGAGGACATTGATCCAACGTGGAATGCGGGAATTGTCCTTGCCTTTCTCCTTCAAGATCACGTGGGCGATATGATCGGGATTCAATTCCTCGCCCCGGTCGAACGGGCCGGACGGACTGCGGCGGATTTTTTTGATCAGCGGCCCTAAATGTTCCCGCACGATGATCTGGCCCAGTTTCTCGTGGGAGAGGCCGAAGCCGTGTAGATAGTTGTCATCGAAGAAATGGCAGAAGGGACCATGCCCGATGTCATGCACGAGCGCAGTAATCCGCAAAAATTCCTCTACGAACGAGGCTGAGGGAAGATCGGGGACGGCCTGTCGTAGAAATGGATACAGATGACGAGCAAACCGTCCGGCGACATGCATGGTCCCCAACGAGTGCACGAACCGCGTATGTTCGGCAGAAGGGTAGACCCATCGAGCACTTTGCAGCTGGTAGATGTAGCGCAGCCGTTGGACCCAGGGCGAGTCGATCAGATCCTTTTCCGTTCGCTCGGACGGATCGGGTGTCGCATAGGGGACGGTGAATGAGACGTATTCATGGATCGGATCAGCAATAAGCGCGGAACCGTCATAGGGTGCTGGAGGAATGGCGGAAGGTAGTTTCATGCCTGGCCGATCGATGGCTGATCTTAGCCTAGGCCGGACGACGGGGGCAAATGCGTTGCGCAGTCCGCCGCGTTACTCCGTCGATATTTGGTGAGCACGAAATAGGCGATGGGATAGGCCAGCAGGGCGCCGGCAATGCTCAGGACCATCCCGCCGAGCACAAACGGCCAGGCATAGGGCGCGACCTGATGATAAATGCCCATGAACGACAGGTCGCTCCAATCGAACGAGGGAACGTCCCGCACCCCGAGTAGGACTGCGCCGGTCCAGTAGGTGGCGCCGAGAATGGGGATGAGCGTCCAGGGGTTGTTAAGAAAGGCTCCGGCGAGCAGGGCCACCACGTTCCATCCGAACGCCCAGGCGCAGAATCCCACCATGACCATATGCAGCCCATAGGCTGGCGAAAACCCAATGAAGGTGCCGATGGCAAACGCCAGCGCCGTCTTGTGCGGCGATTCGTCGAGATGGAGAATTTGGCGAAACAACGAACGTAGGTTAGCCATACAAGGTCCGCAGACGTCTGCTGCTACGAAGGCCGTCGGAAATGTTCATAACTGATGAGCGGAAGAGCGCCGGTGAGGCCCTGCTGCGTTCGTAAGCGTAGGCCGGACCGCTTGGGCGTGATGGTCCCGATACAGGTGAAACGGAAGGTGGTGTTCCCTGCCAACCGATCAAACCGGGCTTGCCGATCGGCCGGTACGGTGAACAGCAATTCATAGTCTTCTCCGCCTTGCAGTGCAAGATCCTGTGGTGCGATGCGGCGCGCAGCCGCGTAGGCTCGGCAGGCCGGGGAGATCGGGAGCGCATCGGCCAGGACGTCCGCCCCGACGTGGCTGTGTTCACAGATGTGACGGAGATCTCCGGTAAGGCCGTCAGACAGGTCGATCGCCGCCTCGGACAGCCCATGTTTGACGAGCCACTGGCCTTCGGCGATGCGGGCGGATGGGCGATGGTGGCGAGCCAGGAGAAATCGCCTGTGAGTGGACGCGAACGAGTGCTGTCGGCGCGAACTCAAGAGGCCCAACCCGGCACGCGAGTCACCGAGTGTTCCCGTGACGTAGAGCCGATCTCCGACGCGTGCTTCGCTGCGTAGCAGGGCGTGGCCGGGACGTACGACGCCGGTCAGGGTGATGCTCAGAAAGAGCCCGTGTTTGGATGCGGAGGTGTCGCCGCCGACCAGGCAGACTTGATATGGGGCGGAGGCCTGCATCATGCCGCGGTAGAGTTGTTGGATGTGCGTGGTGGAACAGGTCGACGGAATGGCAATGGCGACGAGCATGAACCGGGGGGTTCCGCCCATGGCGGCGATGTCGCTGAGATTGGCGATCGCGGCCCTGTAGCCGATGTCCTCACAGGACGAGGTGGCAAGGTCGAAGTGGACCCCTTCTGCCAGCAGGTCCGTTGTCATGAGGGTCCATTCGGTCGGGGATGTCTTGAGGATCGCGGTGTCGTCGCCAATGCCGAGCGCCACCTGCCGATCCGGTTTCGCCGCCTGTGCTTGGAGGCGCCGGATCAGGCCGAACTCGCTGCTCACCGGACTGGCCCGGCGGGACCCACGTGCCGGCATCAGTGCACCGGATCCTGGGACATTCGTAGGAACAGCAGGTCGGGGATGACGATCGTGCGCCTCATGCACAAGAGGTTAGAGGGAGAGTGATGCGGAGACCCTCGGGCGTTGTAGGCGACGCCGTGACGATTGCGTCGCGCGTGCCGATCCGCCGGCCTTCACCGCTTTCTTTGCGGGCGTTTTGGGCGTTGCTGCGCCCGCCTTTCTCGACGAGGTCCGTCGCAAGGCGGCTTTGATCACATCATCCACGGTATCCACGAAGATCAACTCGATGCCTTTGAGGATGTGTTTGGGGATCTCTTCCAAATCCTTCTTGTTACGTTTCGGCAGGACGACCGTCGAGAGTCGCGCTCGCTTGGCGGCGAGAATTTTTTCCTTGAGGCCGCCGATCGGGAGGACACGCCCGCGTAAGGTGATCTCGCCGGTCATCGCCAGATCGCGGCGTACCGGCACTTGCGCCAGCGCGGAGGCAATGGCCGTGGCCATCGTGATGCCCGCTGAAGGCCCGTCTTTCGGGGTCGCCCCGGCCGGCACGTGGATGTGAATATCGTTCTTCGCGAACTGGTCGGGGTTGATGCCCAGCGTCTTCTCCCGCGACCGGACATAACTCAAGGCCGCCTGGGCCGATTCTTTCATGACGTCGCCGAGGTGACCGGTGAGCGTGAGTTGCCCCTTGCCCTTCATGACGGTGGCTTCGATATACAGCACATCACCGCCGCTTTCGGTCCACGCGAGGCCGGTGGCGACACCAATTTCATCTTTTTCCAGCTCTGCTTCGGGGACGAATTTCGCGACGCCCAGAAATTTGTTCAAATTGGTGTGATCGATGGCATGACACTCCGCTTTGCCTTCCGCGACTTTTTTAGCCACCTTCCGCATGAGGTTGGCGACCTCACGCTCAAGATTGCGGACGCCGGCCTCGCGGGTGTAGTGCGTGATGACATGGCGTATCGCCGTCTCCGAGACGCGGATATGTTTCTCGGTGATGCCATGCTCGTTCATTTGCCGCGGGATCAGGTATTTTTGGGCAATGCCGAGTTTCTCTTCCTCCGTGTAGCCTGGGATGTCGATGACCTCCATGCGATCACGCAGGGCTGGGAGAATCGGGTCCATCAGATTCGCCGTCGTGACGAACATGACTTCGGTCAGGTCAAAGGGCACCCCGAGATAGTGATCGGTAAAGGTGCTGTTCTGTTCGGGGTCCAGGACTTCCAGCAGCGCGGCCGAGGGGTCGCCGCGAAAATCCATCCCCACCTTATCGACTTCGTCGAGCATGAAGACCGGATTGTTTGTGCCTGCCTGCTTCATGCCCTGAATGATCCGTCCCGGCAGGGCGCCCACATAGGTGCGCCGGTGGCCGCGGATTTCCGCTTCATCTCGGACGCCGCCGAGGCTGATGCGGACGAACTCCCGGCCCAATGCACGGGCGATGGATTTCCCCAGCGAGGTCTTGCCGACGCCAGGCGGGCCGACGAAACAGAGAATCGGGCCCTTCATCTTTTCCTTGAGCTTTCGCACGGCGAGGTATTCGATGATGCGTTCCTTGACCTTTTCCAGATCGTAATGATCCTCGTTCAGGACCTTCATCGCCGCTTTGAGGTCGAGGTTATCTTTCGACTTTTTGTTCCAGGGCAGTTCGACCATCCATTCCAGGTAGGTGCGCACGGTGGCCGACTCGGCCGTGTCCGGGTGCATCTTTTCGAGGCGCTTGAGCTGTTTCTCGGTTTCCTTGAGGACCTTCTCGGGCATCTTCGCGTCTTTGATCCGCTTGCGGAATTCAGCGACTTCTTCTGCCCGTTCGTCCAGTTCACCGAGTTCTTTCTGGATGGCCTTCAACTGCTCACGGAGGAAATATTCGCGCTGGGTCTTGTCCATCTCTCCCTTGGCTTGCGCCTGGATCTTTTGCTGCATCGAGAGGACGTCGATTTCCTTTGCGAGAATTTCGCTGATCTGGCGGAGCCGCTGAATCGGATCGACGATTTCTAGGACCGTCTGGGTAATGTCGACTTTCAATCCCAGGTTTGAGGCGACCATGTCGGCGAGGCGGCCCGGGTCTTCCAGGTTTTCGATCACGACCATTACATCGGGAATGAGCACCTTGCCGAGGCTCACGATTTTCTCGATCTGCTCTTTGACCGTGCGCATGACCGCCTCGGTCTCCAGCGTGGAGCCGGGCTGTTTCGTCTCGACGAGTTTCTCGATGCGGACGGAATAGTAGGGGTCGTTCTGGATGTATTCTTCGATCCGGCCCTTGGCGAGACCTTGCACCAGGATCTTGATCCGCTCATCGGGGAGTTTGAGCATCCGCATGATGATGCCCACGGTGCCGACCGGATGAATATCGTCCGGCTGCGGATTCTCCACATCCAGCGACTTCTGCGTCGCAAGGAACAGCATCCGGTTTCCCGCCAGGGCCGCTTCGATCGCCTTGATCGACATTTCCCGACCGACAAACAGCGGCAGCACCATGTAGGGAAAGACGACGATATCGCGCACCGGTAGGAGGGGGAGTTGGTCGGGCGGTTCGAGGTTCTGGTTGTTTGAAAAGTCTTGTTCTACTGCTTCAGCCATGAGGCTCCAGTTTGCCGATCTAGAGTGTTCGTGTGATGTCGTGCCGTGGCACGGTTCGGGCGACGGTCATCCGTTCGGCCCGTGGCTAGGTAGTGGTGGTGCGTGTTCGACCTTGGCCTCGACGACGCGCGTCAGTGGCTGTCGGCCGGAGTCGCTGTTGCAGGAACTCGCCGAACGCAGGTCCCAGGGACGGGTTCTTGAGCGCCAATTCCACGGTGGCGATGAGAAATCCGAGCTTGTCGCCGGCATCATGCCGCTGTCCCTCGACTTCGTGGGCGAACATCGGGGTGTTCTTGACGAGTTGGCGCAAGGCGTCTGTGAGCTGGATTTCTCCGTTCTTGCCCGGCGGGGTCTTGCGGAGGATCGGGAAAATTTCCGGCGGCAGCACGTAGCGTCCGATGACCGCAAGATTGGAGGGCGCATCGGCCGGGGCCGGTTTTTCGACCAGGTCGTCGACGCGATGGAGGCCATTGCGCACTTTACGGGCGGAGATGATCCCGTACCGGCTGACTTCCTGTTGCGGTACCTCCTGCACGCCAAGGACTGCGCCTTTGCGCTGCTTGTAGATATGGATTAGTTGGGCGAGACCGGGCACCGACGCATCGATGATTTCGTCACCGAGGATGACGGCAAACGGTTCGTCGCCGATCAGGTGTTGCGCACAGAGCACCGCATGTCCGAGGCCCATGGCTTCGGGTTGCCGTACGTAGCAGAAGTTGGCCAGATTGGAAATGTGCCGCATCTGATTCAGCACCTGGCCCTTGCCGCTGCCCTTGAGATTTTCTTCCAGTTCCAGCGAACGATCGAAATGGTCCTCGATCGCACGTTTGCCTCGGCCGGTGATGACGATGATGTCTTCGATGCCCGACGCGACCGCTTCTTCGACCACGTATTGAATCAGCGGTTTGTCGACCAGCGGGAGCATCTCTTTCGGAGAGGCCTTGGTCGCGGGGAGAAAGCGTGTGCCCAGTCCGGCAGCGGGAATAATGGCTTTACGTACATCGGGTCTAATCATAGGGGGATAGTATGTGAAGGGGTAGGTGAAGTCAAGATTTCGTCGGCTCTTTTCAGTCGCGACATGGCGCTCGTGATGCGGGGAAACTCCTTTACATTGAAAAATGTGGTCAATATAATCCGAGAGTTTTTCTGCAGATGTGCGGTGGTGCTGCAACGAAAGCGGCGCATCGGTGATGACAACGGGAACAGTTCGTCAGTGCCTGCGCAGGGCCGGTCGGTCCGCTGGTCGAGACGTGACAGTGGGCGTGGCGGTTTCCCATTTCGAAATTCACGGCAACCAGTGCTTGCATTCCCAGGCGGTACGGAAGGATGGCGGTGACCAAGTCGGGAGGCAGGCGGTGGGTGTCGGTTCTCATGCTCGCGCTCGTGGTGCTCTACGCGATCAGTCTGGGCGACCTTCTGTATGCCCAGGACGGCGTGCCGGCGGTGACGTCGGTCACGATTCGCGGCCAGAAACGCATTGAACTGCAAGCGATCGAGGGCCGTCTCACGCTCAAGGCCAACGACCGATTCACGGCCGACGCGCTTCGGGAACAGGTGAAAATCCTCTACGGGACCGGCTATTTCGAGGACGTGCAGGTCGAAACAGAAACCGTGGCGGGCGGGGTGTCCGTCGGGTTCATTGTACGGGAGAAGCCGTTCATCACCGAGATCGTGTTCGACGGTAACCAAGAGCTCAGCGACGATAAGCTCAAGGAAAAGATTACGATCAAGAGCCAGACCTTTCTGGATCAGCAACAAGCCAAGGAAAGCGCCGAGAAGGTGCGCCTCGCCTATCAGGAAGATGGATACTACAACTGCCAGGTGATCCCCGTCATTCAATCGGTGGATGAGGACCGGAAGCGGTTGACCTATTTCATCAAGGAAGGGAGCAAGGCCAAGGTCCGGCACATCCATTTCGATGGCATGCGAGCCGTGACCAAGGAGGAAATCTTCAAGGTGACGGCCACGCGCGAGTGGATTCCCTGGTATGGGCTCATCACGCAGATGAAGATCCCCTCGGTGCTCTCGGATGCCGGCGTGTTGAAGCGCGAAGAGCTCGGGAACGACATCGAGCGTATGCGCGAAGTCTATCTGAACAAGGGCTATCTCAACGTGCAGATCAGCCAGCCGACGTTGGAATTGAGCGAGGACAAGAAGTGGTTTGAGCTCAACTATTCGATCGTCGAGGGCGAGCCCTTCACTGTCGCGGAGGTCGGGTTCCGCGGCAATACGGTGTTCGAAGACCATGAATTGCGGGAGGGATTGGGGATCCGTCCCGGCGAAATCTTCCAACGGGCCAAGATCCGCGGAGAGATCACCCGCATCACCGATCTCTACGGCGCGAAGGGCTATGTCTTCGCCGATGTCGTTCCGAACGTCACGCCGGATAATGCCGCTCATACGGCCACCATCACCCTTAACGTGAAGGAAGGGGAGATGATGCGGATCCGGGAGATTCACGTGACCGGCAACGACAAGACGCGGGATAACGTCGTGCGTCGGGAATTGCGTCTGGACGAACAGGACGTCATCGATACCTTGGCCTTGAAGCGAAGTTTTCAACGATTGAACAATCTCAACTTCTTCGAGACCGTGGAAATTCTGCCGCAGCAGGTCGACGTCGACAAAGTCGACCTCAATGTGAAGGTGAAGGAAAAGCCGACCGGTCAGTTCAGCATCGGCGGTGGATTCAGCACCCTGGATAAATTGGTGGCGATTGCGGATATTACGGAAGGTAACCTCGGCGGGAACGGGTGGCTAGGCCGTATTCGCGGGCAGTTGGGGCAGCGACGGTCGCTGGGACTCGTCACGTTCAGGAATCCCTATGTCAACGATTCGTATAATGCCTTGCAGTTGGACATCTATCGATCGATGACCAACTACCTTTCCTATTTCGAATCGAAGTCGGGTCTCAGCGCCACCTGGAGTCGATGGTTGTCGGAGTACGTCAACGGCAGCGTCAGCATTTTCGGCGAGCAGTTGCGCTACAGCGATCCCCAAGATGGGTTGTGTCCTGATCTGATCCCGCTCATCTGCCGCCAGCTCGGGACGCAATCCTCGACCGGGTTCCGCACAGCCATTTCACGCGATACGCGCGACTACTATCTCGATCCTCGCAGCGGGTGGCGCATGCAGCTTGGTGCGGACTACGGGACGCCCGCCATGGGCGGAACGAACCATTTCTATAAACTGTTTGTCGACGTGATCAAGTATACGCCGCTGGTCTATGACACCCGTTTTTCGATTCGCGCGCGTTACGGGCAGACGGAGGGGATCGGGGGCCGGCCCATCCCCTTGACGGAACGGTTCTTCGTGGGAGGCATCAATACGATGCGCGGGTTCGTGTTTGGGCGGGCAGGTCCCGTGACGCCGTCCGGTTCGTTGTTGGGGTCCGCGAAGGAACTCATTTTCAACAACGACTTTATCTTTACCATTTCATCCGAAGCGAAGTTGAACGGTGTGTTCTTCTTCGACTACGGTAACGGGTTCGACGACAACGAGCCGGTGCGGTTCGACAAGTTGCGGGCCACAGCCGGGTTTGAAGCTCGGTGGATTTCACCGTTCGGCCCGTTACGGGCGGCGTACGGTATCAATCTCGATCCACGTCCGACCGAGCGGATGGGGGTGTTCGAGTTTACGATCGGCTCACTGTTCTAGGTCGGTGCTGTCCGACGAGACAAGGGAAAGGACAGGCGGGAGATGGGGCGATCACAAGACCGAACAGGGGTGACTCACGCCCTGCAGGGCGGGGTGTGTCTGGTGCTGCTGGCGATCGCGCTCGTGCTCGGCGGCTGCCGTTCCGGTCAACAAGTTGCGCCGGCGGCGACGCGGATCGGTGTGGTGGATCCACAGCGCATCCTGGGCGAGACCAACGCCGGCAAGAAAGCCAAAGATCTGCTGGCCTCGTTTGCGAAGAACCGGCAGGCGTTGATCGAGCTGGAAGAAAAAGAGCTGCGGCGGATGGAGGAAGACTTTGTGAAGCAGGGCAGCGTGCTCAGCGCCACCGCGAAGCGTGAGCGAGAAGAGCAGTTCCGTCGCCGGATGGCGGAATATCAGCAGAAGGTGACCGACCTGAATCGCGAAGTGCAGGACAAGCAGAAGGACGTGCTGGACGGATTCCGGGACAAGATTGAGGCACTCTCGGGCAAGGTGGCCAAGCGGCTGAACTTGCAGGCGGTGTTCGACCGCGGGCGGGGCGGGCCGACGATCTATTCCGATGAAGCGGTGGATGTGTCGTCGCAGGTGATCGAGGAATTCAACAAAACGTATCCATAGAAGAGGGATCGCATGAACGGACGTAATTGGATCGTAGGCGTCGTCGCGCAGGTGCTGTTGGCTTGGGGGGCTGACTCGGCCCAGGCTGCGGAGCATATCAAGGTGGCGATGATGGACCAACAGCAGGTCATCGAGCGCAGCGTGGCCGGGAAACGCGCGCTGGAGGAACTGAAGAGTTATTCCGTCACGCGCCAGAAGATTATCGATTCCGACGACCAGGAATTGAAGGAGTTGGAAAAGGGCTTTCAGGATGCGAGCCTCTCCGAAGACGTACGCAAGGAAAAACAAGAGCATTTCAGGGTGAAGTTGGAGGCGTATCAACGCCGGATTCAGGACTTCAACCGCGAAGTGCAGGAGAAGCAGCGATCGATGGTGGCGGAGTACGCGCAGAAAATTCAGGCCGCTGCCTCGACTGTTGCGCAGAAGGAAGGGTTTACGGCGGTGATCGACCGGGGGAGCGAGTCGACGGTCAAGATCGTCGTCTACGGCCATCCGTCGGTCGATCTCACGGAGCAGATCATCAAGGAATTCGATCGGCAGAACAAGTAACAGTCAGGCGTCATCGTTCATGCAAGACAGGAGGCGGGGCTGATGTCAGTGATGGACAGTATTGAGATTCAATCGATCCTTCCCCACCGGTATCCGTTTTTGCTCGTCGATCGCATCCGTGAGCTCGATCCGGACCGTCGGATCGTGGGGATCAAGAACGTCACGATTAACGAGCCGTTTTTTCAGGGGCATTTCCCGGGGCGTCCGGTCATGCCGGGGGTATTGATCCTCGAGGCGTTGGCTCAGGTGGGCGGCGTCCTGGCGTTCAAGTCGCTCGGCTCCGTGGGCCGTCCGGTGGTGTATCTCACCGGAATCGACGCGGCCAAATTCCGGAAGCCGGTCGTGCCGGGAGACATCCTCCGGTTGGAGGTGGATGTTCTGAAAAAGCGCGCGCCCTTCTGGAAAATGCAGGGCAAGGCGTATGTCGACACGGAATTGGTCTGTGAAGCGGAAGTCACGGCGATGGTGACGGATGAAAAGCCGGCTGCCGCGCAGTGAGCGGACGGCACGGAACACCGGCATGCGTGCGTTGAACAGGGTAGAGGGCGATGTGAGGAGGTGTGAGTGAAGATCCATCCGACCGCGGTGATCCATCCCAAGGCGGTGCTCGCAGATGATGTGGAAGTGGGGGCGTATTCCGTCGTCGGAGAACACGTCACGATCGGCGCCGGCACGCGAGTCTTTTCTCATGTGGCGATCGACGGCTGGACGGAAATTGGGGCACGATGCGAGCTGCACCCCTTCGTATCGGTGGGGGGGCCGCCGCAGCATATGCAATATAAAGGGGAGCCGACCAGGGTTGTGATCGGTCACGACAATATTCTGCGCGAGTATGTGACCGTGAACCGGGCGACTGTGCAGGGTGGCGGCGTGACCTCCGTGGGAGATTCGAATTTTCTCATGGCCTACGTACATGTCGCCCACGACTGTCACTTGGGTAACCATTTGATTCTGGCGAATGCCGCCAGTCTGGCCGGCCATATCACCATCGGCGATCACGCCATCATCGGTGGGCTTTCCGGCATTCACCAGTTCGTGAGAATCGGCGCCTATGCTATGGTGGGCGGCTGCTGCGCGCTCGGCCAAGATCTTCCGCCGTTCATGCGTGCGGCCGGAGGGTACCGTGCCCGCATGTATGGGCTGAATTCCATCGGTTTGCGCCGGCACGGCTTTTCCGCCGAACGCATTTCCGCCTTGAAGCAGGCATACGAGCTGCTGTTCCGCTCGGGGCATCGGGTCTCGGAGGCCGTCAAGCTGGCCAGGGAAACCTTCGGCGCGAGTCAGGACGTGCTGCAGGTCGCCGAGTTCATGCAAGGCAGCAAGCGCGGCATTTGCCGGTCGGTTGGAAAAGGTCAGGAAGACGAAGAGGAATAACCCGGTGGGCGAGCAGGTGGATGCAGGTAGGGCGGCTCCCCAGGGCGGGCGGATCGGGCTCATCGCCGGTAACGGCCGATTTCCCATCATCTTCGCCGACAACGCGCGGCAACTCGGGTACGAGGTCTGTGCGGTGGCGCATGAAGGGGAAACCGACCCTGAACTGGCGCAGCATGTCGATCGCATTCATTGGATCAAAATCGGGCAGTTCGGCAAATTGATCGACGCCCTCAAGAGTGACGGCGTGCAACAGGCCGTGATGCTGGGCGGGGTGAAGAAGACGCATGTCTTCTCGACGGTGCGTCCAGACTTACGTGCCTTGGCCTTGGCGGCCAAGCTGATTCATCTGAAGGACGACGATATCTTGCGTCGGGTCGCGGAGGAGATCGAACAGGAGGGGATCCGAATTTGCGAGTCCACGTTCGGACTGCAGGGGATTCTCGTCGAGGCGGGGACGTTGACGCGACGTGAACCGAGCAAGAAGGAGTGGGCCGACATTCAGTATGGCTGGGATGTGGGCAAGCAGATCGGGGCATTGGATATCGGCCAGTGCGTGGTGGTGAAGGACAGAGTGATTGTTGCGGTAGAGGCGGTAGAGGGGACCGATGGCGCGATTCGTCGGGGCGGCGAGTTGGCCCATGGCGGTGCGGTGGTCGTCAAGCGCTGCAAACCCCAACAGGATCTCCGGTTCGATCTGCCGGCCGTCGGCCCTCGTACGATCGAAGTGATGGAGAGCGTGAAGGCTTCGGTATTGGCATTGGAAGCCGGACGCGGGATTCTGTTGGACCGCGATGACACGATCGCGAAGGCAAACCGCGCGGGTATTGCGATCGTCGGGGTGACATGAGTCCAAACGGCATCAGGGCGGCAGTGCAGTGTGAGCGTCGAGGGAGGACCCGATGAAACCGCTGCGAGCAGGGGTCATCGGTGTCGGTCATCTCGGGCAGCATCATGCCCGGCATTATGCGACGTTGTCCGGGGTTACCCTGGCTGGCGTCTGCGATGCGTCGGCAGACCGTGCCCAGTTGATCGCCGACCGCCATGGCGTGCAGGCATGGACGACCATGGCCGATCTGCTGGCGCAGGTCGATCTCGTCAGCGTTGCCGTGCCGACTTCCGCGCACTTTGCCGCAGCCAAAGCCTGTCTCGATGCGGGCAAACATGTGCTGGTCGAGAAGCCGATCGCTGTGACTTCGGCCGAGGCCCGAGAACTGGTCGAGTTGGCGGCCCGCCGCGGTTGTCTGTTGCAGGTCGGGCATAGTGAGCGCTTCAACCCGATCATGCAGCGCATGCGACCCCATATCGAACGTCCGGCCTTCATCGAAGGCCATCGCCTCAGCGCCTTCGGGGAGCGGGGCACCGATGTCGATGTCGTGCTCGATCTCATGATTCATGACCTGGATCTCGTTCTGTCGTTCAACCCGGGGCCGGTGGAAGACGTGCGGGCGGCCGGGGTTCCGGTGCTGTCGCCCAACATTGATATTGCCAACGCCCGCATCGCGTTTGCGAGCGGTTGCGTCGCCAACTTGACGGCCAGTCGCGTGTCCACCAACAAGATGCGCCGGTTGCGGTTCTTTCAGCGTGATCGGTACGTGTCGATTGATTTTCAAACCCGTCAGGCGATGGTCTCCAGGCGGGTGGAAGGCAGCGGCCCGCGTCCGACGATCGATGTTGAAACGTTTCAGGCGGGGGACGAGGAGCCCTTGCGGCTTGAATTGGAGTCATTTGTGCGAGCGGTGGCCGATGGATCGCGCCCCGTCGTGTCCGGGGAAGACGGGGAAGCGGCGCTTACCCTCGCGGCGCGTGTGTTGGATGCCATCGGTCAGTTCACACAACGTCACTCCATCGATGAGGCGAACGCGGCGGCCTTTGGCCACAATCCGGTGTAGAGAGGCCAGGTCTTGTCTGTTCGCATGAGCACAATCACATGCCGCGCATCCTAATCGTCACCGGAGAGGCATCCGGGGACCTCCATGGAGCCCACTTGGTCAAGGCATTGAAGGCGCTCTCCCCTGACCTCCAGATCGTCGGCATCGGTGGGGCGTCCATGCGGGCCGCCGGTGCGGAACTGGTGAGCGATATTCCGCAGCTGGACGTCATGGGGCTCATCGGCCTGTCCGCCGTCAAGGCGATGCTGCAGCGCATCTCCCGCATCCGAACCTTGATCAAGCGCGAACGGTGGGACCTGGTCGTGCTGATCGACAATCCCGGACTCAACTTTCATTTTGCTCGCGTGGCCAAGGCCAGCGGGCTGAAGGTGTTGTATTACATTGCGCCGCAGGTCTGGGCTTGGCGCCGAGGGCGGATGCGCTGGATTCAGCAGCGTGTCGACCATGTGGTGGCGATTCTGCCCTTCGAGGAGCCGCTGTACAAGAACGCCGGTGTGCGCTGTACGTTCGTGGGCAATCCACTGCTGGATGAAATCTCGCCCAGCTACGACCGCGCGGCGATTCGCCGCCAGTTCGGGCTGACGGACGGCGGCCCGGTGATCGGATTGTTCCCGGGAAGCCGCAAGGCCGAGTTGCTGGAGCATGTGCCGCTGCTGCTCGAGACGATACGGCAACTCGCGGAACGTCATCCCACGATGCAGTTCATTTTGGCGCAGGCCTCCTCGGTGCAGGACGAGTTTCTTGCCGACCTGCTGAAGAACAGTCCGGTCCCCATCAAGGTCTTTCGCAATCTGGCCAGTGAAGTGATGGCCGCGTCGGATCTTCTCGTCGTCAAATCGGGTACCTCTACCTTGCAGGCGGCGGTGGTGGGCACGCCCATGATTCTGTTCTATCGCGCGCCATCCTGGATCACCTACCGATTGGCGCGGTTGCTGATCCGGGTGCCCTGGATCGGTCTGGCCAATCTGGTCGCCGGTCGGGGGATCGTGCCCGAGTTGATCCATGACGAGGCGACGCCGGAACGGCTGGCCCATGAAACCGTGCGGTTGTTGACGGATCGTTCCGCCTATGACGAGATGAAGACCGCACTGCGGTCCGTGCGCGAGGCGTTAGGCACGCCCGGCGCATCTCATCGAGCGGCAGAGGCCGTGTTGGCGGAGTGTCGGTCATGAAGCAGTACCTGCGGCTCCTCAGCTATCTGTACCCCTATCGACTTCGGTTGCTCGCCGCATTTGCCTGCGCCCTGCTCGTCGCCGGGTTATCTGCCGCCTACGCCTGGTTGGTGCGTCCGGTGTTAGACGGCCTCTTCATCAGCAAGGACGAAAGCCTGCTTCTGGTGCTGCCGGTCGCCATTCTGGCGGTGGCGGTGCTCAAAGGCGTGTTCAACTATGGGCAGAACTATCTGATGAATTACGTCGGAAATCAGGTGATCGGCGACATCAGGGAGCAGCTCTTCTCCAAACTGGTGCGGCTGCCGGTCCAGTTTCACGATACGAATACGTCCGGTCGTCTCGTGTCGCGGGTCATCAACGATGTGAATCAGATGGCCAACGCCGTCGCCGGTGTGTTGAAAGATCTGTTCCAGCAGGGGCTGACGTTCCTGGCGATGATCGGGGTGATCATTTATCAGAACTGGAAGTTGGCGATGGTGTCCATGATCGTGGTGCCCCTGTCGGTCGTCACGATGGCCAGGATGGGAAAAAAGTTGCGGGGTCTCGCAACGCGCGGGCAGGAGCGCATGGGCGACATGGCCTCGACGCTCCAGGAAACGTTGGCCGGAATCCGAATGGTGAAATCGTTCGGACGGGAAGAAGAGGAAGCCAAGCGGTTTCGTCAGAGCAACGATGCGTTCATTCATACGACGATGAAGGCGATCCAGGTCTCGTCGCTGGGGTCCTCGCACATGGAAGTCATCGGGGTGCTGGGGGTAGCGGGGATCATCTGGTACGGCGGCTATCTGGTGATTCATGACGAGATGACTCCGGGCGCCTTCTTCTCCTTTCTGGCGGCCATGTTCATGGCCTATACGCCGATCCGGCGATTGTCTGGCGCCAACAATACGGTGCAGCAGGCGCTGGCGGCGGCGGAGCGCGTGTTCGACGTGTTGGATCTTTCGACGGAACAGGAGGCCAACGGTGGGCAGACGGATCTTCCGGCGATTTCCAACTCGCTGGAATTCCGGCAGGTGGCGTTCCGTTATGAAGGGCAGACGGACGCGGCGTTGACCGGGATCGACTTGACGATTCGTGCGGGCGAGATCATTGCGTTTGTTGGCAGCAGCGGGAGCGGCAAAACCACCCTGGTCAGCCTGCTGCCGAGATTTTACGACCCGACCGGCGGTCAGATTCTGATCGACGGGGTCGATGTCCGCTCCTGCACGCTGCAATCGGTGCGCGCGCAAATCGGGATTGTGTCGCAGGAAGTGGTCTTGTTCGATGATACGGTGCGGAACAACATCGGCTACGGTCGGCAAGGCGCGACGACGGACGAGGTGATGCGCGCCGCGCAGCTGGCCTACGCGCATGAGTTCATCGCGCGGCTTCCGGACGGCTATGAGACGCTGATCGGGGAGCGCGGCCTGAAGTTGTCGGGGGGCGAGCGGCAACGGCTCGCGATTGCCCGCGCCATTCTGCGCGATCCGCCGATTTTGATTCTCGACGAGGCCACCTCCGCCCTCGATACGCAATCAGAACGCATCGTGCAGTTGGCGTTGGCGAACTTGATGAAGAACCGAACGACCATGGTCGTGGCGCACCGGCTCTCGACGATTCAAAATGCCGACCGTATCGTGGTGTTGGATCATGGAACGGTGGCGGAGGTCGGCACCCATGAAGAGTTGTTGCGCAGGGGCGGATTGTACAAGCGTCTGCACGCCATGCAGTTTGCCGATGCGCTACCGCAGTAACAGCATGCTGGAGATGGAGCGATCCCCGTGGTGAACGATACGTCCACAGCCACGCCACCGCAGCCGTTGACGAAACGCGCGGTGAATGCGTTAAAAGTTGCGGTGGTGCCGCCGGTCGGCTATGCCGTGATTCAGATCTTACGCCGGACGATGAGTTGGCGTACCGAGGGCGGCGAACATGTGTCTCGCCTCTTCGGAGAAGGACGGTCGGTCATCCTCTCGTTCTGGCATGCCCAGCAGTTAATGATGCCGTTGGCGATCCCGCGATTGGTGGCGCATGTCCTGATCAGTCAGCACCGGGATGGCGAACTCATCCGACGGATCATTGCACGGTTCGGATTGGATGCCGTTCGCGGCTCCAGCACCAGAGGGGGCGCTGAAGCGCTGCGTCGCATGATTCGCATCGGCCGGTCGGGCGGCAATCTGGCGCTGACGCCGGACGGTCCGAAGGGCCCTCGCCAGATCGCTAAGATCGGCGTGATCCAACTCGCGCGGGCAACCGGCGCGCCGATCATCCCGATGGCGTTCGGCTGCTCAAAAAAAAACTCTTCGCGAGCTGGGACCGCTTCATCATGCCCTATCCCTTCTCTCGAGGCGTCTTCCTCATGGGGCCGCCCATCTGGGTCTCGTCGGATGCGTCCGCTGATGAACTGGAGCGCCTGCGGCGGGAGTTGGAAGAGACCCTGAATCGCCTGACGATCGAGGCCGACGCGGCGGCCCTGCGGGCTCGTCCGTAATGTGGTACCTGCTCTATAACAGTCTCCTGCTTCTGGTCTCTCCGATCATTCTGGGTGTCCTGCTGGCAAAACAGCGCTGTCGGCGTGGGTTGCCGCAGCGCCTGGGATTGCGGCCGTTGACGCCGCCATCGGATTCGAGCATCTCATCGACCTGTATCTGGATCCATGCGGTGTCTCTGGGGGAAGTGGTGGCGGTGGCGCCGCTCGTGCGCGAACTTCGGCGGCGGTATCCCGATGCGCGCTTGGTAGTCACGACTGTGACCGAGACCGGGCGCGAGGCGGTGGAGCAGCGGCTGGAAGGGGTCGCCGAACATCGATATGCTCCGCTGGATTTCCCCTGGGTCGTGAACCAGGCGATCGATCAGCTGCGACCGAATCTGTATGTTTTCGTTGAAACGGAACTCTGGCCCAATCTGCTTCGAAGTTTGTGGAGACGAAGCATCCCGTCGGTGCTGGTCAACGGGCGTCTCTCCACGCGGTCGTTCGAACGACAGCGCCTTCCCATCGTGCGGGGGTTCTATCGGACGATGCTGAATAGGATCAGCCGTTGTCTGATGCAGTCCCAGCGTGATGCCCAGCGCATGATCGATCTGGGTGCCGATCCGGCGCGGGTGACCTGCACGGGCAACATCAAGTTTGATCAGCCGGTCCCGCAGGCCACGGCCGGGGGCGTGATGGTCTCCAAGCAAGCCTTGGGATTCACCGAACGGGAACAGCTGTTGGTGGCCGGCAGCACCCATTCTGGAGAGGAGGAGGCGATCGTCTCGGCCTACCAGTCGTTGTGTGGCACGTTCCCGGACCTGCGATTGGTGCTTGCACCAAGGCATATCGAGAGAGCGGCACAAGTCGAGCAAATGGTCGCGGCGAAGGGGATGTCGGTGGCCCGCAGAAGCATGGGGAGCGGTGCAGGGGCCGGTCCGCAAGTCCTGGTGTTGGACACGCGCGGCGAGCTGGCGCTGCTCTATCGTGAGGCCGTCGTGGCGTTTGTCGGGGGAACGCTGGTCCCTGTCGGCGGGCACAATCTTCTGGAGCCGGCCGTCTGGGGCAAGCCGGTGCTCTTCGGCCCCCACACCGACCATTGCGCCGAAGTGGCGGCGCTGCTGTTGAATGCGCAAGGAGGGCGTATCGTACCGGATGCCGATGCGCTTGCGCAGGGATTGCGGGACTTGTTGAGTGATGCCGCAACGCTGAATCGAATGGGGCAAGCCGCGCGCCAAGTGGTGGCGGACAATCAGGGGGCGTTACAACGCAGTGCGGAAATCATTGCCACGCTGTTGTCGGCGCAACCGATCTCGACGGAGCGTGACGGCGCACTGCACCTGGGGCGCGCGTCTCGCCACTCGTAGGGACCGCAATGATGTCAGCACACATGCAGAGCTGGTTTCGATGGGCGGGCTACCCCTATGAACTCGCCGCCAAGTTGCGCCTGTCTTGTTACGAGCTGGGCTGGTGTCGGACGCAGCGGTTACCTCGCCCCGTCATCAGCGTCGGCAATCTCACCGTGGGAGGGACGGGGAAAACGCCGGTCGTCATGTACATCGTCGAGCGGTTGGCGGCTCAAGGCAAACGGGTGGGTATTTTGAGCCGAGGGTATCGTCGTCGCAGCACGGCTCCCCACGTGCTCGTCGCCGACGGGCAGCGCGTCCTGGTTGGTCCGGAGGACGCGGGTGATGAACCATACTTGATGGCGCGTCGTTGCCCACAGGCGGTGGTCGCGGTGGGAGCGGACCGGTATGCGCTGGGCCAGTGGGTGTTGAGCCGTGTGCCGGTGGATTGTTTCGTGCTGGATGATGGGTTTCAGCATGTGCAGCTCCATCGCGACGTCAACGTGCTGTTGGTGGATGCCACGGATCTCGAAGGGCTCGGTGCAGGGCTGCCGGTCGGGCGGTTGCGGGAGCCGCTGTCTGCGGCCGCTCGCGCCTCGATCGTGCTGGTCACCAGGGTGCAACGATCTGCGGATGCGGAGCCGGTCTGGCGGCGCTTGCAGGAGGCTTGTCCCGCACTGCCGCCTCCCGTCTGCGTGGGATTCCCCGCCGAAGAGTTCCGGCGAGTCGGGATGGAGGAGTGTGCGGCACTGAGCGCCTTTCGCGGACGTTCTGCCGTCATTTTCAGCGGGATTGGCAATGCGTCGTCGTTTCGTGCGTTGATCGAGGGGGTGGGGGTAACGGTGATCGACCACCTGGCATTTCCCGATCATGTGCACTATACCCATGCCATGGTGGAAGGCATTCGAGCCAGGGCGAAGTCCGAAGGCGTCGACGTGTGGCTGACGACCGAGAAGGATGCCGACAAGGTGGCGCCGTTTCTGACGAATGCGGACGCCTGTTGGGCCGTCAGACTTAGAACGGAGATTGTGTCGGGGCAGGATCGGTTGGAGGCAGTGTTGCGTCTCGATGGGCTGAACAAGGCGGCGGGCCATGCGTAAGGAAGAAATTCGTCGCATTGTCGTGCGCGGCCCCAACTGGCTAGGGGATGCCGTCATGTGCGAGCCTGCGCTGACGCAGGTGCGTACGTTGTTCCCGCAGGCCGACATCACGCTGCTCGTGAAGCCCGCCATCGCTGACTTGCTGGCGCACCATCCCGCGGTCACTCGTACGTTGGTGTACGACGATCGGGGCCGCCACGCGGGGTTGACCGGGAAGTGGACCTTGGCTGGCGTGCTGCGCCGGCATCGGTTTGATCTCGCCATCCTGTTCCAGAATGCGTTTGAAGCGGCACTGATCAGTTTCCTGGCCGGCATTCCCCGGCGATACGGTTATGCGACGGACGGACGGAGTCTCCTGTTGTCCGATCCGGTCCTCGTGCCGCCTCGCAGCGCGCAACGACATCAGGTCGAGTACTATTGGGATCTACTCAAACCGCTGGGCGGGCAGGGCCAGCCGCCCGCTCCGCGCCTGTTTGTGACGCCTGAAGAAACCGCCTTGATCGCCGGGCGTCTCGCTGAAGCCGGGATCGGCGTGTCGGACCTGGTCATCGGGGTGAATCCGGGCTCGACCTATGGTCATGCCAAGCGCTGGCTGCCGGAGCGGTACGCCGAGGTGGTCAATCGAGTGGTCAAGGACGTGCAGGCCCAATCCGGAAGACGAGTCGGTGTGGCGATTGTGGGGGCCAAGGGCGAGGAGCCGCTGGGCAAAGCCATTGCCGATCAGATCAAAACGCGGTCGGTCGTGTGCTCAGGGCAGACGACCGTGCGGGAGTTGATGGCGCTCGTGAAGCGCTGCCAACTCTTCCTGACGAACGATACGGGGCCCATGCATGTGGCTGCGGCCTTCAACGTGCCGTTGGTGGCCGTGTTCGGTCCGACGGATTGGAAAACGACCTCGCCGTTCCGGGTCGACGCACAGTTGGTGCGGCAGCCGGTCTCCTGCGCGCCCTGCCTGCTGCGGGAATGTCCCATCGATCATCGTTGCATGACCGGCGTGACGGTGGAGCAGGTACAGGCGGCGGCGTCACGACACCTGCCGCTTGTCGTCCCGTCCCCTGCCGAGCCGGCGCCGTCGGTGGCTCCTGTTCTCTCGCCCACGTCGTTGGCTGGGGTCACCGTGTTTTTGGATCGTGACGGCACCTTGAACATCGACAGCGGGTACCTCAAATCGCCGGATGCTCTCACTGTGCTGCCAGGAGTCGGCGCCGCCCTGGCTAAGCTCAAACAGGCCGGTGCACGCTTGATCGTGGTGACGAATCAATCCGGCCTGGGCCGCGGATATTTTACCTCCAAAGACCTGGAGGCCATTCATCACAAATTGCGACTGGTGTTAGCGGATGACGGCGTGACCCTGGACGGGCTGTATTTTTGTCCCCACCACCCGGATGATCAGTGTAACTGCCGCAAGCCGGCGCGGGGCATGATCGACCGGGCGTTGACCGAGTTGCAGGTTGATTTGAGCCGCGCCTATCTCATCGGGGATAGTGCCCGCGATGTCGAACTTGCCAGGAAGGTGGGCGTGCAGGGCATCCTGGTCATGACCGGACCCTCGGGAGCGGAAGCTTTGGCCGATCTGACGGCGCGAGACCTGTCCCCGGATCATGTGGCCGAGGACCTGACGCGGGCGGTGGATTGGATTGTCGCCCATGCGACGCGGATGCCGGCTGCCGACCTGTCGCGCTGATCGAGAGAGCATCCCTGGTGACCCCATGAGCGAGCCTGTTCGCCGCATCCTGTTCATTAAACCGAGTTCGCTGGGCGACATTGTGCACGCGATGCCGACCCTGGCTGTATTGCGTGAGCGGTTTCCTCAGGCCGAGGTCACCTGGCTGGTCAAGCGACAATGGGCACCGGTGGTGCATGTCATGGCCGGAGTGGATCGGGTCTGCGCGGTCGATCAGGGGCTCGCGGGCTGGCTGAGTCGGGTGCCGGAACTCCGTGCGGCCGGCTTCGATCTTGTCGTCGACCTGCAGGGCCTGTTCAGAAGCGGCGCCATGGCCCGGTTGACGGGCTGCGCGAGGCGTATCGGGTTTGCCAATGCGCGTGAGGGGAGTCCGCTGCTGTACACCGAACGCGTGGCAGTGCCGGCCACGCCCATGCATGCCGTTGATCGGTATCTGCTTGTGGCGGAGGCTTTGGGCGCAGTGCGCCCGGCGAGGCCGCGGTTTGATTTCATCGACCGGCCGGAGGACCGGCAGGCCGTCGACACCCTGATCGCGCGAGCCGGGATCGACGAGTCGTCCCCCTGGGTGGCAATGAATGTGTCTGCGCGGTGGGAGACGAAACGCTGGCCGCCGCAACATTTTGCGGAAGCCGCGGATCAGCTTGCAGAGTGGTATGGTGTGCCGGTGGTCCTGATGGGGGGACCGGCGGAACGACCGGAATCCCAGGCGGTGACGGGACGGATGCGTACGAAAGCGGTTGATCTGACGGGACAGACCCCTGTAGGCTTGCTGCCCGGTTTGTTGCGCCGGGCCAGCCTGTTGTTGACGAACGACTCCGGTCCGATGCATATCGCGGCGGCGGTGGACACCCCTGTGGTGGCGCTCTTCGGTCCGACCGATCCGGTCAAAACAGGACCCTACGGCCATGGGCATGTCGTGTTGTCCTATGCGGTCGACTGCAGGCCCTGCTTGCGCCGGGAGTGCGCCCGTGCCGTGGCACTTGAATGTTTGACGGGCGTGCGACCGGAGCAGGTCGTCCAGGCGGTGATGCAGCAACTCGGGCGAACGTCATAGTCAGGAACCGTGTGAACATTCTCATCGCAGAATCCAGCATGGCGGTCGGCGGGCAGGAGTTGGCCGTCCTGCTGCATGCCGAACGTTTGGTGAAGCGTGGCCATCGCATCCTCTTGGTGCTGGAGCCGCGTAGCCCCATCATGGCGATGGCGAAGGAGCGCGGATTGCCGGTTGAGCCCTTTGTCATGCGGCAATGGCGACTCCCGCTCTCGATTCTGGCGTTTCGCCGACTGCTGACGCGAGAGCGTCCCGATATCGTCCACGTCAACAGCTCGCGTGACAGTTGGATCGCGGCCCTTGCCACCAGAATGCGACATCCGCGCCCGCCGGTGATCCGTTCGCGGCACATTTCCGCACCCCTCAACAAGAACGCCACCACGCATCTGCTCTACCGGCGCCTCTTCGACCTGGTCATCGTGACCGGCAGCGAGCGGAACCGACAGGATCTCATTCATCGAGACGGCCTGTCTCCGGACCGTGTCGCTGCCTTTCCCATCGGGCTCGATGTGGAACAGTTTTCACCGGCGCCGCCCCGGCACGATCTCCGCGCCGAGTTGGGGATTCCATCCGGGCATCTCCTGGTCGGGATGATTTCTTACCTCCGCGATTACAAAGGCCATCGCTATCTTGTGGAGGCGGTGCCCGAGGTGTTGAAACAGCACCGGGACGTGACGTTCCTCATCGTGGGGGAGGGGCCGGAGGCGCAGAATATTCACGCGCAGATCGAACGATTGGGCCTGACGGCGTCGGTGCGTATGTTGGGATTTCGGGAGGATCTCCTGGATGTCTTTCGCTCGTTGGACCTGTTCGTCATTCCGACGGTGGAAGGCGATACCATTCCGCAGGTGTTGATGCAGGCACTGGCGGTCGGCTTGCCGGTTGTGTCCACGACTACTGGCTCCATTCCCGACGTGATCAAGGACGGTGACTCGGGTGTGCTCGTGCCGCCTCGTGATGTCGCCGCATTGGCCGGGGGGATCGTGCGTCTTGTGCAGGATGCCTCGCTCCGCCATGCGATGGGGAGCCGTGGCCGCCAGCGGGTCGTACAGACCTATTCCATCGACCGCATGGTGGATGAGTTGGAACGGGTCTATCGACAGGTCATGAGTCGATCGGGTTCTGCGTCATGATGCCTCGATGGGCCGGCGCCGGGACCTCGATTCGCAAGACGGTCCTGTTCTGGTGGATTCTCTTCGTGGTCATTCAGACGGCGGAGCGGGTGTTTCTCCTGGGGGACGCACTGGAACAGGAAACTCCGTCCGCCGCGCTCCTTCTGAAAACACTGGTCGTCGGGGTGCGGGGAGATTTCATCACGGCGACCTTTGCCCTGGCGCTGGCTCTGGCCGGGGCGACGGGGACTGTGCTGGTCCGCCATACATGGGCATCTCTGCGCCAATCGCCGGAGGTGCTTGCGCGCGCCTTTCGTCCCACGTTGCACGTGAGTGCGGGACTTGTGGGCCTGTTGCTGTTCGCGCTCCTCTGCGTCGACATGGGCTACTACGGGTTTAATCGCCAGCACATGGATTTTGTGTTTCTCGAATACATCGGGGATCTGTTCACGCCGACGACCACGACGGGTGGCACCAATGTTCAGGCGATGCAGCAAACCAGCGCGGAACTGGGGGCGGCCGGCAAGTGGGCCTGGCGGTTGGCCTGGTTTCTGGCGCTGCAGGCTGTCGGTATTGGGCTGTGGTGGTGGAGTTTTTCCGCTGCGGTGGTGCCGGCCTTGGATCGTTGGCGTCTCGGCTCAGGATTTCAGGCCAATGCGGTGCTGGTCGTCGCGTTGGTCGCCGGAGGTGCCGGCTTTCACCATTCCGGCCCCTATGGGATTCGCATTGCGCCGATCGGCAGCATGGTCTATTACACCCTGGCGCAGAATCCGGTCCTGTTTGCGAGTGAAGCGTTGCGAATCGCGTTGGTCTCGCGAGGAAGGGGGGAACGGCAAGTCGGCACTGACACGATGCCCTACGATCTGGCTGTGCGGACTACTCAGCAACTGCTGGGCCCGGCCGAGACGTTTGTCGACTCCAGGTATCCGCTCGTGCGGACCATGACGACGTCATCAGACAGCGTTCGATTGCCCAAGCCTCCCAATATCCTGCTGCTGTTCCTCGAAGGGTTGGATCGCCGGTATCTGGGACAGACCTATGGCGGGGTGAAGGGCACGCCCTTCCTGGATCGGCTCAAGAACGATAGCGTCTATTTCCAACATTTCTTCTCCAACGGCGTGCAAACCTCCAGGGGGTTGTTTGCGACGTTGTGCAGTACGTTTCCGCGGCACGGGGCCGCCGCCATGAAGACACGGTACGCCCATGATTACCTGTGTCTCCCGTCGTTGTTGCAACGCCAGGGGTATCACACGGAGATGGTGATCGGCCAGCATCGTGATTTGAACCGACTGCAAACGTTCGTCGCTCGCAATGGACTTCAGCAGTTGCTCGACGAGGGCGACTTTTCTCCGGATGCCGAGCGCGCGGGGTTGGGAATCGTGGACGGAGCCTTGTTCGATCAGTTCTACGAACGCATCAAGCAGCATCAGGCGGAGCGCCGCCCATTTTTTCTCACGACACTGACGCTGTCGACACACCATCCCTTTGCCGCCCCGGACCGTCACCCGGACGTGCAGGCATTGCAGCAGCAGGTGGCGGATAAGTATGTCGCGGCCTTGCGTTATACGGACCTTGAACTGGAACGGGTCTTTACCAGGCTTGTCCGCGAGGGGCTGCTACAGAATACCATCGTGCTGGTTCTGGGAGATCACGGACGGCATGAGCCGGTGGGACGCACGGACCTTGAACGGAAGGCCGGACATTTCGCTTCTCCGTTGTTGATCTGGATGGATGAGTCGTTGCGCACAGCGACTACCTACCGGCCTCGTACGGTCTCGGCCATTGCCAGTCAGGTGGATGTGGCGCCGACTCTGTTGGCGCTGACCGGCGGGCTTCCGGCAGTAGGATCATTTGCCGGACATGACGTCAGTTGCCTGCTGGTTCGGGATTGTCTGCCCGACCAGGTGGCGTACCTCACGAGTGTGTACGACAATCTGGTGGGGCTCGCCAGTGCGGACGGCCTATTGCTGTACTCGCTGTCAACGGAGAGTTTTCAGGAGGCGACGTTGGCGTTCGAGCCGATTTCGGACGAGGCGGTCGGCCGGCGTCGCTTGTCCGCCACCCGTGGGCCGGAACTCCTCGCCGTGCACGAAGTGGCCAACGTGGCCCTCGATTCCAACCGCCTGTGGTCGTGGCGGGAGTTCGGCTCGCGACTGTAACGGCTGCAGGACCGGGGTTCGTCGTCGTCATCGATTAAGAAGGATTTTCGCTGTGGATCGTCTTCCCGTATCGGCCGTGGTGATTGCCTACAATGACGAACCCAATATGCGGGCCTGCCTGGATTCCCTCACCTGGGCGGATGAAGTCATCGTCGTCGATTCGCACAGCACCGACGGCACCGAGCGGATCAGCCGGGAGTTCACGGACCGGGTGTATCAGCATGACTTTCACGGGTTCGGCCGTCTGCGGAACGAGGCCTTGACGCATGCCACGCACGAGTGGATCTTCAGTCTGGATACTGATGAGCGGGCCACCCCGGAATTGCGCGATGAGATCCGGCGAGTGTTGGACGCTGGGCCGGAGGCCGATGCCTATTATGTGCCCAGGAAGAATTACTTTCTCGGGCGCTGGATCAAACATTGTGGCTGGTTTCCCGATTACCGCCAGCCGCAGCTATTCCGCAAGAGCAGATTCCGCTATCGGGAGGAACTGGTCCACGAAAGTTTCGATGTGGATGGACGGCTTGGGTATCTCACCGCCACGGCGCTGCAGTACCCGTTTCGCAACATCGATCACTATCTGGCCAAGCAAGAGCGCTATTCAGACCTCATGGCGCGACGTATGATCGAACAGGGGCGGTCGTTCTCATGGCATCAGTTGGTGTCGCATCCTGCATTTACCTTTGTGAAGATGTATGTCGGACGCAAAGGTTGTCTGGACGGCGTGCCGGGACTCATTTTGTCCGGACTGTATGCGTATTACACGTTCATCAAGTATGCGCGCTTCTGGGAACTCCAACGCCAGAGCCGCAGCGCGTCGCGGTGACGGCGTGACGGAGCAGCGCACGATGACGATTGCGGCCGTGATCATTACCAAGGACGAAGAACAGAACATTGCAGACTGTCTTGAGTCCGTCCGGTGGGCCGATGAACGTATTGTGGTGGACGCTGAAAGTCGGGACCGGACCGTGGAGTTGGCCAAGGCTGCTCTCTCGCAGGTGTTTGTGCGCCCCTGGCCCGGGTATGGGCCACAGAAAAACTTCGGGATCGACCAAGCCGGCTCGGACTGGATTCTCGTGGTGGATGCCGACGAGCGGGTGACCGACGGATTGCGACAGGAGATTCAGGCGCTGCTGGCCGGCGGACCACCGGCCGACATCGGTGGATACGAGATTCCTCGCCGAAACTATTTCTACGGGAAATGGATTCAAGGCGGCGGGTTGTACCCGGACTATCAACTCCGGCTGTTTCGCAAGACGGCCGGGCGCTACGACGATGTGCGATTGCATGAAAATTTCGTGCTGCAGGGCCGTCGAGAGCGGTTGCGAGAGCCCTTCATCCACTACAGCATGCCGACCGTGCACCACCACATCCGCAAGATGATGCGGTATACGACGCTGGGAGCGGATGAAAAACTGAAGCGGGTGACCCACATCAGCGGGTGGACCATTGCCACCCACCATATCGGGACCGTGCTGAAAACGTTGGTCACGCGCGGTGGGTATCGCGATGGGGTGCACGGCCTGGTCGTGGCGATGTTCGCCGGCCTTCATACCTTCGTCAAGTACGCGAAGGCCTGGGAGCGACTCAACGTGAACCGTGACAAATGAGGGTGAAGGGGAGCGCCGCGTGCGTTTAGCGGAGGCATCGTTCGTTTGATGCGGATCGGGATCGACGCGGCATCCATCGTGGGCGATAAGGGGGGGGTCGGGTGGCACACCCATCATCTGCTCCACGCGTTGTTGGAACTGGATGACGCCGATGAGTTCGTCGGGTATCTTCGGCCCGGATCACTGAAAGCAGGCACGCTCGGCGGCTGGCCGCTCCACCGTCGCCTCCACTGGGTGGAGACGCCTCGTTGGTCCATGGGCTGGCGTGGTCGGTGGGATCGCTTGGATCTGTATCACGGGCCGAATTTCAAGATGCATACGACGGGGCGGTTCGGGGGCATTGTGACCATCCATGATCTCTGGTTGGCCCGGCATCCGGAATATTCGCGCAAACTTTTGGGCCAGGCCGGTTCATCCAGGCGGGCCATCGCCACGGCGAACCGGGCGAGAAAAGTCGTGACGGTGTCGGAGTTTTCGGCCCGGGAGATCGAATCCCTCTACGGCATTGCCCGTGAGCACATCGTCGTCATTCACAACGGAGTCTCCGATGACTTCGCGCCCCTGCGTCAGGCAGAGGTGAGAGCGGAGCTCTCCCATCGCTGGGACATTCCGGCGGCGGGGTTCATCCTCTTCGTCGGCGGCGCCGATCCTCGAAAAAACCATGCGGTATTTTTGCAAGCGGTGGCCAAGGTTCGTGCACAACTGGGCGGCCGGGCCGTGCTGCTGGTCGGTGATCCGGATCATCCGCAGGGCAGCTATCGCGCGACGGCGCAGGGGCTGTCGTTGGATGAGGATGTCCGTTGTACCGGTCGTCTCGATCGTGAGGAATTGAGACGGCTGTATTCGTGCACCGACCTCTTCGTGTTTCCGTCACGGTACGAAGGTTTCGGTATGCCGGTGCTGGAAGCGATGGCCTGCGGCGCGCCGACCGTTACCTCGTCGACGTCCTCATTGCCCGAGGTGGCGGGTGATGCGGCCTTGCTCGTGGATCCGGACGACGTGGAGGGGCTTGGCCGAGCCATGGTCACCGCTCTGTCCGATGCGAGTCTCCGAGACGGTCTTCGGCAGCGTGGATACGAACGCGCCCGACTCTTTACCTGGCGGCGGGCGGCAGCGTCTACCAGTGCCCTCTACCGCGAGCTTTGCACATGACGCCCATCGGCATGATGCCTCCCAAGAAGATCCTCATCATCAAGTTGCGGCATATCGGGGATGTGCTGCTGTCGACGCCGGTGCTCCGTGCATTGCGAGACGCCTTTCCCGACGCGCAACTCACGATGCTCGTCAATCGCGGAACGGAAGGGGTGCTGGCCCATCATCCGGATGTGAACGAAGTGCTGTGTCTTGAAAAAGGCGCATGGGTTGACCAATGCAAATTTGTGTATGGTCTTCGAGAGCGGGGATTCGACTGCGTGATCGACCTGACCGACGGCGACCGTTCCGCTGTCATCAGCTTCGCGACCGGGGCGCCTATTCGGATCGGATTTAACGCGGAGCACCGCTGGCGCGGACTGTTGTACAGCAGGGTGGTGAAGCCGCGCCCGGTCGATCAGCATCGTGTGGAGTACGACCTCTGCGCCCTGAGAGCGCTGGGCCTCGATCCCAAACGGGGCATGCCCACGGTCTCTGTCTCCGAATCGGAAGAAAAGATGGCGGACCAATGGTTGAACGAACAGGGTTTGACCGGTGATCATGCCCCGCCGTTGGTGCTGTTGCAACCGGGCGCACGGTATTCGTTGAAAGTCTGGCCGCCTGAACGGTTTGCTCAGCTGAGTGACCGCCTCGTGGAACGGTTCCATTGCCGGATTTTGCTGGGTGGTGATCAACGGGAGCGTGAGGTCGCCGAGCAGGTCGCCCGAAAAACGCATTGCGCGCCGATTGTGGTGGCCGGGAAATTTTCCCTACTGCAGTATGCCGCGTTGGTGAAACGGTGCGCCTTGTTCGTGGGAAACGACGGCGGCGCCATGCATATTGCCGCGACAGTGGGCACGCCGGTGGTCGCGCTGTTTGGTCCGACCTATCCGGAGCGGTGGGGACCGCGTGGCGGCCTGACGCAGGTGATGTATAAAGGTCTGGATTGCCGGGCCTGTTACCATCCCAGCTGCTTGCGCGGGGACGACAGTTGCATGCGCCAGATAAGTGTAGACGAGGTCTATGAGGCCGCGAGCCGTATGCTGGCAGGAGGAAGGGGATCGTCGTCAGAGTTGATCGGTACAGTCGACTCCGGGTCGGGCGACCAAGAAGAGAGCATCGACATTGATGGCAACACAAGATGAAGATCCTGTACCTCACGGATGCCGAGCGCGATTATTTGGCTGATCAGATCTATGACGGGCTCTGCGCCGTGCTCGGCCGTGATTGCGTGATCGATTTTCCCCGTAAGGAGCTCTATCACCGGGCGTCGTCGACACAAGCGGGTTCCGCTTCCGACGCGGACCTAACCGTTGATCGCGTCGCGACCCTCATTCACGAAGGGATCATCGATTTGGTAGTCGTGTCGTCTCCGCGGGCCGGGGCGGTCAGGGCCTGTCTGGAACTCGCCAGGCTCGAGTCCCTGCCGCCTGTCGTCTTTCTGGATGGGGAAGACGACCGACACATCCGTGACGATTTGGCGCGATCGTTGCGCGCAGGACTGTATTTCAAACGGGAGTTTCCGCTGAATGCAGCGGCTGCCGGTTCGAGAGGGCGGTGGTCGGACGACGCGGCGCCGTTGTCAGGCTCGGCGACTCGACTGTACCCCTTACCCTTTTCCGTCACAACAGCCGAACTTGAACCGCTTCCCACGGCTGCTAGGGACGTGGACGTCTCTTTCGTGGGGCGGGCATCCCATAGAAAACGGGTTCGCGCAGTGAAGTTGCTGACGGGGGCCTCTGATATTCGCTTCGAGGGAGGCCTTTATGCCGAGCCTACGGATCGAAGTTCAAAACTGACGGATTCGTGGTTCGGCATCATGGCTGCCAAGCTGCGAGGCGACCCGCCGGGGCAGGGATCGAGTGAGAAGTTGGGCCGCGAGTCGTACCGCTTGTTGTTGGCCCGGTCCAAGACGGCGCTCTCGATACGGGGAGGCGGGTACGATACTCTTCGTTATTGGGAGATTGCGGCTTCGAAAACGCCCCTGATTGCGGAAGCGCCGGACATTGTGATCCCCCATAATTTCGAACATGGGGTACATGCCATCTTTTGCCGCCCGGATTTGGCGGATCTCGTCGAATGGGTTCGACGTCTTCGCGACGACGAAGACGTACGGAATGGTTTGGCCGAAGCAGCCTATGCGCATGTCTTGGCCCATCACACATCGGCCGCTCGAGCCATGTACATGCTGGATTTGTGTAAACAAATGCTTTAGAGGTTTCTCGTGACATCGGTAAGTGTAGTGATTGCGCTCTACAACCAGCTGGACTTCACGCGGCAGTGCATTGAGACGCTCAAGCGGCATTCTCCCGACAGTGTTGAGTTGATCCTCATCGACAACGGGTCGGTCGACGGCACGGTCGACTATCTTCGCACGGTGAACGCCACGACGATTCTGAATCCGACCAACCTCGGCTGTGCCAAGGCCTGGAACCAGGGCATCCGAGCCAGTCATGGGGCGGTGATCGGGATCCTCAACAACGACATCTTGGTAACGCCGGGATGGCTGGACGCCTTGCTCACGTTCATGGAGAAGCAGGGGCTGGGCATCGGGTGCCCCGCTGCGCGGGAAGGGCTCCTCGATTACGATCTGCCGGCCTACGCCAAGCTGTTTACCACTGCCTGCGCAGAGGCGGTGCGGTATGAACTGTATGCGCCTTGTATGTTGATCCGCCGGGAAGTGTTCGACCGGGTTGGGCTTTTCGATGAAGGGTTCGAATACGGCGGCTGTGAAGACACAGACTTCCTGTGGCGCACCAAGGCGGCGGGTTTTTCCGTCGCGATGACCGGGTCGGCGTTCATTCATCATTTTTCGAAAGTGACACAAGATGCCGTAACGCGGCTCGAGACAAACCAATACTGGAACCACAATATGGCGCACTTTACCCGCAAGTGGGGACGTACCATCCGAGGGAACTGGTTCCAGCGTCGCTGGACTGACATCAGAAATAAATGGGTCCGGCGATCAGAGTTGCGGCGATTTCGCCATATGCTGGTCGAAAAGCTGCCTCCGACCGGCACGGCTCGGGCGCACGGCTCGTGAGCAGCCGACCAGGTTGGGTCCGTGCATCGGTGGAAGCCGCAAGGACTACGCATGAAGATCGTCATCGCCGCCTGGCACCTGAAAAATTTCAACGTGGGAATCGGACGCTATGCCCGTGAATTGATCGAGGCCCTGGGGCGGGTCGATCACACCAATCACTACGACATTTTGCTGCCCCAGGCCGATCATCCGTTTACGGCGCATCCCAATATGCGGTATCGCGTGATCCGGTTTCCGCTGTTTCGCCGGCGATTTTGGGAACAGGTCGCGCCGTTGCTGGTCGGCTCCTACGATGTGCTGCATTTTCCCTATGATTCCTGTGTGGTCTGGAAGCGCGGGAAATTTGTCGCGACCATTCACGATGTCAAACCGTTGTTGTTCCCGGAACTCCGCCCTCGTGCCAATCTCAATAGTCGCATCGAAGACTGGCTGGTGGGGAATCGTTGGCAGACGATCGACCAGGTGATCACGGTCTCGGAGCATTCCCGGCGTGATCTATTGGCGCATGTGCCGCTTCGTCCGGACCAGGTGAGCGTGACGCCGCTGGGCCTCGACGCGGAGCGATTCCGACCGGCTCAACAGCGGCATGGGGGAAGGCCTTACGTATTCTGTGTCGCCGGATCTGATCCGACCAAGAATGTCGGCGTGCTCGTCGAAGCCTTCGCGACACTTCCCCTCGACTTACGCAACAAGTTCGATGTGGTCCTGGCGGGTGATGTCTGCAAACGCGAGGATATCCGTGCTGCAATTGAGCGGCGTGGGCTGAGTGCGCAGGCGAAGCTGGTCAGCCTCCTGTCCGACGCCGAACTCGTGACCTATTATCAGCAGGCGACGGTGTTCGTGTTTCCTTCCCTGTACGAGGGATTCGGCTTGCCCGTGCTGGAGGCGATGGGTTGTGGGTGCCCGGTGATCTGCTCGAACGCGGCATCACTCCCGGAGGTGGCCGGTGAGGCTGCGGTGCTGGTCGATCCACGCCGACCCGACCAATTGGCGGAGGAACTGACCAGGGTGCTGGGATCGGCCGCCCTCCAATCCACCATGCGTGCTCGTGGGTTGGCCAAGGCGCAGGAATTTGTGTGGGAACGTACGGCGAGACAAACGGTTGCGGTCTACGAACGGACGGTCGGCCGGTGATGCCAGCCCCGACGACATCCACGAATTTTCTGGTCTGAACCGAGGGCGAGACGGTACGATTCCACTCATGGATGAGACTTGTCCGAGCCACGGATATCGCACGCGTGGCTTGGCTGATCCGAGGATCCTGTTGCCGAGGGAGGAAGCATGAAAGGTGTCGTACTCGCCGGTGGTCTCGGGTCACGATTGCTGCCACTCACTAAAGTGACCAACAAACATTTGTTGCCTGTCTACAACAAGCCGATGATTTATTACCCGATCCAAACGCTCGTGAATGCCGGCATCACGGAAATTATGTTGGTGACGGGCGGCAACAGCGCCGGTGATTTCCTGAAATTGCTGGGGAACGGCCGGGATTTCGGTTTGAAGCATCTCAGCTATACCTACCAGCAGGGCGAGGGCGGAATCGCCGATGCATTGCGGCTGGCGGAACATTTTGCCGATGATGGTCCGCTCTGCGTCGTGCTGGGAGACAATTTGATTCAAGGTAACATTGCCAAGGCCGCAGAGGCGTTTCGGATGCAGAAAAAGGGCGCGAAGATTCTGCTGAAGGAAGTGAAGGATCCTCAGCGATTCGGTGTGCCCCATCTTGAGGGAAACCGGGTGTTGAGTATCGAAGAAAAACCTGCCCATCCTCGCTCCTCCTATGCGGTGACCGGCATTTATTTTTACGATAGCCGCGTGTTTGAGATTACCCGGACGCTGACGCCGTCGGGGCGCGGCGAACTGGAGATTACCGACGTCAATAACGCGTACATTGCCTCCGGAGAGTTGACGTGGGATGTGCTCGACGGGTGGTGGACGGATGCCGGCACGATAGAATCGCTCCTCGCCGCCAACCAGCTTGTCGCACAGACCGGGGCAAACAGGATGGAGTTGTAAATGCGCATACTCGTCACGGGAGGCGCCGGGTTCATCGGGTCGCATCTGGTGCGCCGATTGATCCAGAGCGGTCGCCATTCGGTCGTGAACCTCGACGCGCTGAAGTATTCCGGCAACCTGGAAAATCTTGCGGATCTAGCCGACCATCCTCAGTATCGTTTCGTCCATGCCGACATCGGAGATCAGCAGGCCGTGCATGCTGCGTTGGTGGAGCATCGTATCGAGGGCATCATCAATTGTGCGGCGGAAACGCATGTCGATCGATCGATTCTCGATCCCGGGGCATTCGCCCGCACCGACGTGGTCGGCACGGGTATTTTGCTGGAAGAAGCCCGCCAGCTCGGCCTACACCGATTCTTGCAAGTCAGCACCGATGAGGTGTACGGCAGCGTCGAGCAGGGGAGTTCGACGGAGAGCGACCGGTTGGAACCGCGCAGCCCCTATTCGGCCAGCAAGGCCGGCGGGGATTTGCTCGTCCTGAGTTATTGGACGACCTACCGATTTCCCGTTGTCATCACCCGTGGCAGTAATACCTACGGCCCGAATCAGTATCCTGAAAAATTCATTCCGCTGTTTGCCACGAATGCGATCGATGGAGAGCCGCTTCCGCTCTACGGGGATGGCAAACAATGCCGGGATTGGCTGTCGGTCTACGATCATGCGGCCGGGATTCAGCATGTCTTCGAGCAGGGCGAGCCGGGAACCGTCTACAATGTCGGCGGTGGAAACGAGCGCGAAAATATCACGGTCGCCGAACAGATCGTGACGGCGCTCGGAACGCCTCGCTCGCTGATTCGGTTCGTTCAGGACCGCCCGGGGCACGATCGTCGCTACTCGATCGATTGCAGCCGCCTGCGGGCCCTGGGATGGTCGCCGCAAGTGCCATTTGAAGCAGGGTTGAAGCAGACAGTCGAGTGGTATCGGACGCACGAGCAGTGGTGGCGAAAGATCAAGAGCGGTGAGTTCAAGGAGTACTATCGCCGGCAGTATGAGAAGCGTCTCGAGAAGGGCACATCGTGCGCATCGTCGTGACCGGCGCTCAAGGGCAACTGGGGACGGATCTTCGACGGGTGCTGCAGCAGCATCAGGTGACCGGGCTCGACCTTCCCGATTTTGACCTGACGCGTCAGGACTGCAGCAAGGCCATTGTTGATGCGGCGCCCGAGATCGTGATTCATGCCGGCGCGCATACGGATGTGGATGGCGCGGAACGTGCCCCGGCTCTGGCGATGGCCGTCAACGCTGACGGCACCGAGCGTGTCGCCCGCGCGGCGGCGCAGGCCGGCGCGAGATTGATCTATGTCTCGACCGACTATGTGTTTGACGGCACGGGAACACGTCCCTATCTGGAAACCGATTCGACCAATCCCGCCAGTGCGTATGGTGCGTCCAAATGCGCAGGCGAGCAGCGGGCCCTCTCCTGTTGCGAGAATACGCTCGTGGTCAGGACGGCATGGCTCTATGGGCTGCAGGGGAAGAACTTCGTGAAGACCATTCTCCAGCTGGCGGCCGAGCGTCCATCCCTGCGTGTGGTGGCGGACCAGCGAGGCTGTCCGACCTATGCAGAAGACTTGGCTGGGATGATCAGCAAGCTGGTGGCGCATCCGGCGCGGGGCATTCTGCATGTGACGAATGACGGCCACTGCACCTGGCACGAATTCGCCACGGAGATCGTGAGATTGGCGGGGTACCGAGTGCCGGTTGAGCCGATTACCACGGCGGACATGCCCAGGCCGGCCAAACGTCCGGCCTATTCGGTGCTGTCGGCGGAACGGCTTCACCAACTCGGGTTCACGATGCCATCCTGGCAGGATGGGCTGCAGCGATTCATGCACGCGCTGTCGGCCACTTCTCCACTTCCTTCGCGCGCCTAGTTGCACCCCTTCTTCTCATCTCTCTGCCCGCTGACGGTCGCGGGTGTTTCTGTCCGACACATTTCTTGTGCAACCCCTGTCTTTTCTCTATACTGCGATTCCACTGTGTTTTTGAAGAGCTCCTATCACTGATGCCTTGCGGCCTGGTCCGGCGCGCTTGAACCTATACTGCCCGCTCTCCGGACCGGCGAACGACTGGTCACTATTTCCTGCGAGCGTGTCAGGGTTCCGCAACGTCTAGCGTTTCTGTGTGCAGGACAAGAATCGCGCCACCAGGGCTGATTGTAAATTGGCCCATGGCTATGCCTCGTTCTGGCGGTTCAACGTCATGCACTGCCTGGCATCTGATGGTGACGAATTCTCAGCGCCTGCTTTGGACCATCGAAGTGAGATGGATGAGGTTTGAGAGGCCTGCTGCTTGACAGAAGGTCATAGATCCATCACAAGTGAATCCTCGTTGTCTGAGAATGCGGAGGCGGTGGGTATGAGTCACTTCAATAAGGTGCTGACGGAGATTGGAGTGTGTGCTAAGTGAACGCCCTCATCACAGGAATTACCGGTCAAGATGGGTCATACCTCGCGGAGTTTCTCCTGGCGAAGGGATATGACGTCTACGGCGTGATCCGCCGATCCAGTTCTTTCAACACTGCGCGGATCGATGGGATTTATCAAGATCCGCACACGTCAGGGGCCAAGCTGCACCTGGTCTATGGGGACCTCAATGATGCCAGCTCGCTCAACAGAATCATCCGAACGGTTCGACCTGACGAAATATACAATCTGGGGGCGCAGAGTCACGTGCGAGTCAGTTTCGATATTCCTGAGTACACCGCTGAAATCACGGCTCTGGGCACCGTGAGATTGCTGGAAGCCATTCGGGAGTCGGGACTACGCCCTAAATTTTATCAGGCGTCGTCGAGTGAGATGTTCGGTAAAGTGCAGGACGTGCCTCAACGGGAAACCACGCCGTTTTACCCTCGCAGCCCGTACGGCGCTGCAAAAGTCTATGCGCACTGGATTACGGTCAATTACCGGGAAGCCTATAATCTCTTCGCCTGTAGCGGCATTCTATTCAATCATGAATCGCCGCGGCGGGGGGAAACCTTCGTGACCCGGAAGATCACCAAAGCCGCTGCGCGGATCAAGCTGGGATTGCAGCAGGACCTGTTTCTCGGGAATCTGGATGCGAAGCGAGATTGGGGGTACGCCGGGGACTATGTCGAAGCGATGTGGCTCATGCTGCAGCAGGAACAGCCTGATGATTATGTCGTGGCGACCGGGGAGACGCACACGGTCCGCGAGTTTCTCGAGGTGGCATTCGGCCATCTGGACCTGGACTGGCAGCGATATGTGAAGATCGATCCACGTTATTTTCGTCCCACGGAGGTCGATCTGCTGATCGGCGACCCGTCGAAAGCGCGACGACAACTCGGATGGAAGCCGACCGTAGGTTTCCATCAATTGGCGGTGATGATGGTCGAAGCGGATGTCGAGGCCGAGCGACTGAAGCTGCAGGGGACTGCATCTAGAGGGGGCCTAGGATGATGGAAAAGACAGCGCGTATTTTTATTGCCGGCCACCGGGGGATGGTGGGTTCGGCAATTGTACGGGCGCTCATGGCCCGTGGGTATGACAAGCTGATTGTCCGTACCAGCAAGGAATTGGATCTGCGCGACCACGCGTGTGTGGCCGCATTTTTTGCGGAGGTCAAACCCGAGTATGTCTTCCTCGCCGCTGCCAAGGTCGGCGGCATTCTGGCCAACAGCACACTGCCTGCGGAGTTTATTTACGACAACCTGGCGATTCAGACCAACGTCATCCATCAGGCCTACCTCCACGGTGTGAAAAAGCTGCTCCTGCTGGGTTCCTCCTGTATCTATCCCCGTGATTCGCCGCAGCCGATGAAAGAGGAGTATCTGTTGACCGGTCCGCTCGAACCGACCAATGAGTGGTACGCAGTGGCGAAGATCGCCGGGATCAAGATGTGCCAGGCCTATCGGCGGCAATATGGGTGCGATTTCATTGCGGCGATGCCCACGAACCTGTATGGCCCGAACGACAATTTTGATTTGAATCATTCCCACGTCCTGGCGGCGTTGATTCGCCGGTTTCATGAGGCACGCGAGCAGGACACTCCTCCCACGCTGTGGGGCTCCGGCACCCCGCGGCGGGAGTTTCTCCATGCGGATGATTGCGCAGAAGCCTGCCTCTTTTTGATGGACCGCTATTCCGACCCCCTGATCATGAACGTCGGCGCCGGGGAAGAGATTTCCATCGCTCAACTCGCGGTGTTGGTAGCAGAGGTGGTTGGCTATCACGGAGAGATACGCTGGGATCGCACCAAGCCCGATGGCATGCCGCGGAAGTTGATGGATTGCGGCCGAATGACCACCCTTGGCTGGACTCCCAGAATTGGGCTTCGGGAAGGTCTGAAAGATGCGTATCAGTGGTACGTCCAGCATGAGGCGGGACGCCGTGGCGGCACGTTGGGTGTGCAGTAGCGGCAGGTGCCAGGCCATGTGCTTGTATAAGCAGTTGCTCCACAACGGTTAATGGTGTCACCCCTGTCGAGTCCTGGTTGGGGCCTTGAAGCACTCGACGGCCAGCCGCATGAGATCCTGAACTGCTGAACTCGAACATAATTCGGTGTCCGATGGTCAATCCACCGACAGCCACTCCAAGGGAGTTCCACGTCCTCCCGCAGGGACAGTCGGCCAGACGCAGCAGTTCATTAAATTATGAGGGATACCGTGAATGACAGGGCGGATTATCAGGTCTTGGTGTGGGAGCGGGACGGTAAGTATTATGGCGGCATTCGCGAGTTGGGAATTCTCGAGACGAGCACCGATATTGCCGTGTTGTGGGGGCAGATCGAGGAGCGGAAACAAGAGTTGATCCGTAAGTTCGTGGAAGGTGGTATTGAAGATGAGTTGCCGCCGCCCCTAGCGACGAAGAACACGTGGGCGCGATATCGGTCGGTCACTCGAGAAGATGCCCCTGATGATGATGCTAGTCGCGGGATCGGCGGAAACGGCGTTCGCAGCTATGTCGCCAAAGCGGTCATTGCGGTGACCGGAATCTTGGTGTGCACGCTTGTGGCTAGTCAGTATCTGGAAGCGGCCGTATCTAAGCTGACGTCCAAAAGAATTATCGTGCGTGAGATTCTTCAAGATTTTGCCGCCAATCTCGAGACCTTGCCGGAGGTCAAGCGTGAGTCGTTGCATCGCTCCTTACAGGTAATTGCGAGTAATCTGCGTCCCTTTGTGCAAGATCTGCGGCCTCTGTTGAGTGATTCGTCATCCTCCCCCTGCAGCGATTCTTGCGGAGGACAATCCCTTGGGGCAGTGAAAGCGCCTGGTCAGGGGAGGGGAAGATGACTATACCTACAGCCGTACCAACTGCTGATTGGCCACATGTTTGAGACTGAGGAGCAGGCGACGGATGCGTACGTTGATCAATGCCAGCAGAGGCTCACCTTGTGGTTTGCGCTCGCATTCATGGCGATCTATGGGCTTCACCTTGTGGGGCTCTATTCGATGATCCCTGCTTCCATACGGCTCCCCCTGTGTGGATTTGTGTTTTGTATGGGCCCAGGATTTGCGCTCTTCTCAATCCTCTCGTACTCACGGAACTCCCGGTATCCCTACCTCACCTTGCTGGTGCTGTCGTGTTCGTTAGGTCTCACCTATAACTTTATTGCAAACGTTGCAATATACGTGTTCCAGCCTTCGCTGGCGCAAGCTATGGAAGTGTATTTGTTGCTTGCGTGCCTACTGTATCTCGCCGTACTCGCAGCATCGGGCAAGCAAGGGCGGGTGCCCTGGGACGCGTTGCGACGGATTCAATGGCCTGCTGTGGTTGGATGCGGCGCGATACTCATTCTCTGGTCGGTGGTGATTTCGAATAAGACTCCTGCTGGTTTGTACGTGGAAGAGTTAGTCATTCTTCGAAAACTGTTCGAAAACTCTTCAATCAGCATGACCAATATCGCCTTTCATGCCGATGAGTACACCACGTATTTCTTTGTGCCGTTCTATCAGATGCTCGCCATGAGTGCGCAGTTTTCAGGGATAGATATCCTGGATGTACAGCAGGGGCTCTGGCCGTTCACCGCCGCTGTATCGTTGCTGTGTCTTGCAGCGATAACGCGCCAGATTACCAGGCGATGGGCCGCAGTCGCCGCAATCGTATGTATGGGAATTATCCATGGGTTATTTCTGCCGCAGCCGATGTCGAATGCGTTGACTGTCTTTGCACCGTTTCCGGATCGCTATGCGTTCGCAGCGGGCGTGCTGGTGCCGTTAGCCATGTTTCATTTTTTGATTCACATGGCTGAGCGAAAGATCAATATTCCAGCGTTCATTGGCTTGGTGTATTTGATCGTAGAGATGACGTTCATCCATGCGCGAGAAACCCTCTTCTTCGTCGGCATGATGGTTGTGACGGGGTTTGTGATGCTGCTGAACTACCGAGAGCGAAAGCATGACCTCGTGCGGGTTCTGTGGCTGCTGGGAGTCGTCGGCTTAGTATTGCTGGCATATCGGCAGATCAATTTAGCCCTCCAGCCTGACCTCGGCCGCTTTCTTTCGCACCTTCGTGAGGACATGGTTGCTCAATTGCAGCGAGGTTTGGATGCGCATGGAGTATTGACGCTCCTGGGAGTTCCTCAGTTACACCTCGATCAGTACGATACGTTCCCGTACCAGCATCATTTCCCCTATTGGTGGTTTACTCCTGGTTTGGCATTCGTCCCGGCCGCCCTGTGCCTTCTGCCGTTGTATGTCATGGTTGTGGACCGGTTCGCACTGTTGGTGCTGCCGTTGGCGATTGTCGGATTCGGACTCTTTTCCCTCTTCCAGGGATTGCATCTCGTGGCCGGTATCATCGTCGGCGTTCCGTTCATCTTTGATGTATTTTCCGTTCTGTTTATTCTCCTTGCGGTTGTGTTTGCCGATACTCTTGCCCTCGTGAGTGCCCTTCTTGCGACTCCGAACGAAGGATCACTACGAAGAGTTGGCCTCTGGGGGCTTGCACTGATTGCAGGGGTAGTGACCGTTGAATTGGCTGTGAACCGGAATAATCCTGAAGGCTTCGCCACGGGGGGAGTCATCTCGGAAATTGCCTTATACGGAGGCGCCCTAGCTGGTCTTCTTATCCGAGCGGGTCATTTGCGACGTAACGATGTCGGCAAAGATAGTCGGATCGGAGTGCAACACTCGTACGAAAATTCCTGCAAAGGCAAGCATGCTTGGCTTGTGCCGGGTCGTAAGGTACTGGCCGCATTGATCCTGGCAAGGCCGCGTGCACTGGTCTTCACAACGGTCTGTGTCACAGGCGCGTTGATGGTGCAGGCGTTGTGGGTGACGGTCTGGCCGCATCGAGCAATAGGGGCTTCGGAGCGTGTGAAGAATCACGTCGGCCCGGAAGACATGGTGGCTGCTCGATATAACCAGCGTGACCGGCAACATCTCTTCCATGTCGCTCCGGACCTGTCGTGGCGGCTCCCACCAGCCATCATCTCCTATATCCGGCGAGAGATTCCCGAGTTGCAAACCTGGTTTGGTGGCCATACTATGCCAGTGCTGATAGTAAGTAATCAGTACGCTCCAGTTCTGAGTGTGGCGGGGAGCTTGAATTCGGGATTTTTCTCAAATGTTCCTTTTGTTGAGAAAATACAAGGCGAGGCTGCAGCTAAGCAGTTCCGCGTATCATCAGGGGTGTTGCAATTAGGGGATTTCTCTCGCCTCCTTGAGGTGAGCCGTGATATACGGGAGCCGCTCGAACTCTTGCGGGAGTATGGCGTGCAATGGATTATGACGAGGCCTGTAGAGGGTGAAGCGATCGATCGTGTGCTCGCGAACGATCCCCAGGCACGGGCGGCTTTGGAGTTTCGGTTTGAATCGGAAGACTATCGTATTTACCGACTTCGTCCCCACGAAGGAGAACCTCCTCTGCACGATAGACTCTAGAGTGTACGGTCAATACTACCTATGGGAGAAAAGAAAATACACTGGTTGGTGATCTGTGCAAAATCTCTCATGGCTGTTGGTATTGTGTGGTATCTCCTGTCCACCGGTGCTGTGGATTGGACGAAAGTGCAGTCGTTGAGGGAACACCCGTTTGCCGTGGGTGGTGTCATCGCGATCTTTCTCCTGATGTATGCAATATCGGTCGTACGTTGGCGGATGCTGCTTTCCTGCCAGGATATTCCGCTCACTCTTCGCGATGCCAGCGAGGCAACATGGTTCTCGCTGTTTCTGAACTGTATTTTGCCAGGCGGAGGATTTGGCGGCGACACGTATCGTGTTGCCTATGTCGCATGTCGATTTCCCGTTAATCGCGCCGCTGGGGTTGTGTCAGTCCTTGTTGACCGCGGTCTTGGGTTCTATGCGCTCGTGTCAGTCGCGGCGTTCGTGGCGCTGGCCTACCTGCAGCTGGTGATGTCGGATCCCGTCCTGATGGCACTGGCCGTCTGTGCCGGGTTAGTGACAGTGGGTGGCGCTCTGCTGGCAATCATCGCAGGAATCTGCGCACCTGACGCGGTCGTGACGCATGCCGGGGATGCCGTCCACTCATCCGCCGCAGGCATTCGGCGAATCGTGGCGGCGGTCCGACAGGCCACGGGGCTCTATATGAGAGCTCCGCTCACACTGTGTGCTGCCTTAGGCCTGTCTTTGGTCATTCAAGCACTGGCTATCATCGCCGTGATGATTCTTGGTGTGGCGATGGAATTTACGCATATGTCCCCCACCGATTATGTGTTCGCCGCTCCATGGGGCTGGCTGGCCAATTTGTTTCCGCTCACTCTAGGAGGGATCGGCGTGGGCGAAGTGGCGTTCGAAAAAGTCTGTCACTTGATCAAAGTCGGTGATGCGACAGGAGGGTATGCGACCATTTTTCTCGGCTACCGTGTGCTGGCGACTGGGGCAACCCTGCCGGGCCTGATATTGTGGCTATTGTCCGCCAAGTCTTGGAAAGGCTTCACTCAACCTTGCGAAGTAATGGAAGGAGTGCGCGAGTGACAGGGCTACGTAACATTCTGAGCCTTCCGGAAGCCTATCGTTGGATGCGCGAAGGTCTTGGCCTTAATCGATGGCTTCGGAGCTACGTCCAGCAATATATCAAGCCGGAGCCTGGAGCTCGTATTCTGGATATCGGATGTGGCACGGGTGAGGTCGTTCGGTATTTGGCCGGAACGACATACGTCGGTTTCGACCACCATCCCCCCTACATCGAGTATGCCGTGCGTATATTCGGAGATCGCGGGCGGTTTGTCTTGGGGGATGTCGCCGACCATTTGCCGGAACTTGAAGGGCAGTTTGATCTTGTCATGGCTAATGGCGTGTTGCATCATCTCAATGACACGTTGGCCCAACGAGCGTTTCAGCTCGGCGCGGCAGTTCTTCAGAAAGGTGGACGGATGATCACCGTGGATCCTTGTTTTTACGAAGGACAAGGCGCGCTCACGAGACTGATCGTCAGTCATGATCGAGGCGAATATGTGCGGCCTTTCGATCGATATGCCAAGTTGACGAAAAGTTCGTTTCGTTTCGTTGACAGCGCGCTCTGGGCTGGGAACTTCCCGATTCCATTTTCTGTCGCCATCGTGCAATGTCGAAACGAGGTCTTCCAATCCTCATGATGGATTCACCGGTCTTGCCTGGTTCTTCCGCTACCTCGCTCAAGCCGTCACTGGTACCTTCGCACAGTCCCTCGACTAAATTTGATCGATCAGTTTCCCTGCTTACCTGGGGGTTGAATGAAGAAGATTTGGTTCAGGACTTTTTAGACCGAGCCTTCTTGACCTTGCGTGAGACTGTGGTGGACTATGAGATCGTCTTTGTCAACGACGGCAGCTCGGATCGGACGGGGGCGATTCTTGAGTCGTATTGTAAAACGGAACCGCGGCTCAAGGTCATCACGAACCAGACCAATCTCAATGTGGGTCTGTCCTGTCGGCGAGCGGTTGACTCGGCCACAAAAGAATTTCTCTTCTGGCAGACGGTAGACTGGTCCTACGACATCAGCGATCTCCGCCTCTATCTCGAATTGCTGCGGTATTATGACGTGGTGCAAGGGGTTCGACCGGTTCCTGAGCGGTTATTGAGTCACATCCCCCTCCTGCGTTCCCTGTATCGCGTGAAGACTCGGTCTGATAACTTTAAGAAGGCGCTGATTTCTCTCAGCAATTACTATGTTCAACGTCTCCTCTTTGGCGTGCCGTTTCACGATTTCCAGAATGTGACCTTTTATCCCACCAAGCTTGCGCAGTCCCTTGGCCTCCAGGCCAGGACTCCTTTTGTGAACCCTGAAATGTTGATTCGGGCCTATTACCGCGGGGCGACATTTATTGAGGTTCCGATCGCGTTTATTCCACGCTCGAAAGGGCATGCAAAAGGCGCGAAGCTCACGACGGTGTGTCGGACAATAAAAGATGTCTTGATCAATTGGGTTCGATGGGGATGGAGGGTGCGGTTTGGTGCAAGGCATGAGGCCACGAAGGGAAGTATCGTGCGAGTGGCAGAACCGTTTGCACTTCCTGACTATGTGCTCGCATGTACTGTTCCTCTCTTCAAACGTTTTCGCTAAGATGCGAAGGTAGTGCAGCCGACATCAGGCAGCGCATTGGTCTGCGATGTCGCGGTGAGATGTGTGCCGTTTGCAGCATGGTCGGACAGGTGTAAGAATTGTCGATAACCAGGAGTATATATTGTGACAACCAAGCCGCTAGTGGTCGCCCCAAGCGAAAAAGCCTATGGGCTGAAGCCCGGGGCCGAAGAGTTTCCGCTGATGGTCATTATCTCCATTATTTATCCATGCAATATGGGGTGTCCAAACTGTCCCTATACGGATACCAATTCTGAATTGCGACGGTTCTACCGTGAGCACGATGGCGATTTAATCCCGGTGAAGTTATGGGAGAAAATTGCTGATGAGTGTGGTCCGTATGGCGCATGGATGCGCTGTACCGGTGGTGGCGAACCCATGCTCCATCCGAAAATGGTCGAGATGATTGAATATGCCAAGGCGAAAGGGGCCAGAGTCTGGTTAAACACCAACGGAAGTATGTTTGGCCCAAACGCCAAGCATCGTGAACGGTTGGAACGCGTAATCCGGGCCGGGATTGATCTCATCGAATTCTCGATGGATGCGGCGGATGCCGACACCTATGCGGTGTTGCGTCCACCGCGAAGCGGGAAGACGGGAGATCCGGAGCAGTGGTGGGCGAAACACGTCGGTAATGTACGTGCCGCGTTGGATCTTCGAAAGCAGCATGTGGCGACTACCCGAGTGGTCACTTCCATCATTCGCCAGGAAGCGATCGACGGCCGACTGGATGACGCGGTTCAGTTTTGGCTGAAGGATGTGGGGGTGGATGAGGTCATTACCAGGAAGTTTCTTTCCTGGGATGATAATACGACGATTCAGCTTGGAAAAACTCTCGACCGACATTTGTATGCGGACCTGCCGACACAAAAGAAGGAACCGTGCGTCTGGCCGTTTGAGCGGTTGAATGTGGATACCTTAGGACGGATTGCCCTTTGCGGGCAGGACATTTCCTTCAAGACCTCTGAGCTATTTCCCAACGTGAAGGACACAAGTCTTAAGGAAATTTGGCAGGGGGAAATGTTCACGTGGTATCGCAAGATGCATCTCGAGGGCCGAGGCGCTGAATGTTTTCCCTGCCGCGGATGTTCGGCCTGGTTCGCTGGTATTCGTGATTGGGACCATGGGTGGCAGAAGGTCCTACGGAACTCGGGGGATCATTTAAAAGAAGTGATGCGAAGAGATCTAGGGGTGGAGGTTGAGGTCTTCCAACCGAAAGTCTAGATTGGAGCTGAGCATATAGGGTGAGCGTATGTCGGAGAAGGAATCCGTTCGTGACACGGCTGGGGCGCGGGGTGGGCGGGTTATTGTTTTTGGGTATGGCGAATTAGGCGCCGCAGCCGTCACGGCGCTAGTCTCGGCTGGAGCGCAGGTAGTTGCCGTGGTGGCCCCTTCGAATCGGTCCGGCGATGATGTCCTCTTCATGAAAGAGTTCGCTCGCACGCAGCGGCTTCCGGTGCTCGTGCAGCCGCCACGGAAGGCGATTGAGCCGTTCGTCCTCGACCTGAAAAAGCTTGAACCGGATGTCATTGTGGTGTGGTCATACCCGATGATTCTTCCGCTTGATGTGATTCAAGTCCCCCGGCAAGGTACGGTCAATGTTCATGGCGGCCTATTGCCTGAATATCGAGGCGGGCATGTCATGCAGTGGGCCATCATCAATGGTGAAGTGGAGACGGGCGTGGCGCTTCATTATATGGATGAAGGTATCGATACCGGGCCAATCATTGCCCAAGGGCGTTTTCCCATTCAGCAGGATGACGATGCTGCGACGGTACGACAGAAACTGAAGACGACGGGAATTGCCCTGCTTCAGGAATGGTGGCCCGCGATTGCGGAAGGGCGCGCCTCAAAGATTCCGCAGGATGAAACGAAAGCCACATATCATCGGCTTCGTACTCAGGATGATGGCGTGATCGATTGGTCGGTTACGAGCACCGCGATCTGCCGCTTGGTGAAGGCGCTCGTTCGTCCGTGGCCAGGCGCGTTCACTTTCTTGAATGGGCGGAAGCTAGTAATATGGAAGTCCCGTGCGCTTCAGGGATCGGCTGGAGGACCGCCGGGCCTGGTCACTCAGATCGATGAGCAAGGGGCGAGGGTGCTGACCGGCGATGGCGCAGTTCTCATTGAAGAATCCGAAATGGATGGCCGGCGGAGTGTGGGGATGCAGGTGCAGCAAATTCTGCGAGTCGGGGACCGCGTAGGTGCTTGAGGGGCTGGATGGAATGGAGATCACCATGAGCGTATTTGAGCCGGTCCATGTCATCTACGACGGGCAGTGTCGCTTTTGCCTTCGCAGCTTAAAGATATTCAGTGCCACCGACCTCATGCAGGTATTTCGATTTCATGACGCCCACGATGAGCAATCGATTGCTGCGGCGTTTCCTGAGTTAACGCATGCGGATTTTGACAATGCGATGTTTGCCGTCACGGAACGGCGGGTAGTCTATCGGGGATTCTTTGCCTTTCGCCGCATGATTTGGAGCAGTCCGCTGATGTGGCTCCTCATCCCGGTGTTTTATTTTCCCGGTGCAACCTTTGTGGGGACTCGTGTCTATGCATGGGTGGCCAAGAATCGACTGAAGTTTGGTTGTGGCTCGGAGGCCTGCACACTTCCAGTTCACCCTCCCAAGGGATCTTCCCCTGACCATATTGATGCTGTGCCTCATTAGGATGCGCGGAGTGTTTCATGTTGCCGGAACGGTCGGACCATTCATGCTGAAGGGAAAGGGGTGAGCTCCATATGGAGATGTGGTTTGCCTCACAACCATTCCTACATCCGGAACTCAGTTTTTCGGTGCAGGCGTTTATGCGCGTCGCATACGGGACACTCCTGTGCGGCATGCTAATCCTGGCGCTTCCTAGTTGGCGACGATTTTTCCTGAGCGAACGGTGGGGGGGATATGGGCAGTCGTTACGAGAGGTAGAAATTGTCCAAAATCCGATCGTCGTGCCTGTGGTACTTGTCGCATGGTTTGTGTGTGGCCTCTTGATCGCGAGAGGGCTATGGTCTCCATGGCCTGCCGTGATCAACTTGCTCATCTGTAGGTATTTTTTTGTCAGCATGCGCTGGAAGGGATTGCTGCGGGGCATGGGCGCTCCTGGATACATTCTCTACTGGGGAGGACTGGCGGTCGCTCTTCTGGAATATACGCTCCACTATGCACCTGAGCTACGCTCACTGGCATTACAAGTTCTTCAGGCGGACTTTGCGTGCGTGTATCTCTCATCCGGTTTCTATAAGTTCTCCGCCGGCTATGTCAAAAATCACGGGATGGAACTTGGGATGACCAATCCGGCTTGGGGGTACTGGTGGAAGGCCTACCGTAATCTGCCTCCCTCGCATCCGCTGTTTAAATTTCTAAATCACCTCGCATGGTCTTCGCAAATTGTGGCGGGAATTCTCATGTTGTTGCCGCCAACCCGATTCCTTGGTGGCCTGATCATCTTCGGAATGTTTGCCTTTATTGCCACCCAGATTCGGCTTGGTCTGCTATGCGAAATTGTGATGTTTTGTAGCAGTCTTATTTTCCTTCATCCCGGTAGTGCTGGCGATGTACTGATCACGGGCCTGGTTGGCTCGGTGACGGCTCCTCCCGCTCTGAGCTCGGCTTGGGCCCCTGCAGTCAATGAGGTGTTGGCGTATGCCCTGGGTGCCTACCTGATCCTGTTGCCATTGGCGCATGGCGGCTTGTCCTATAATTTCTATGTGAGGCGCTCGCTTCCGCGGCCGTTTCAGGTGGCCCTGGAGCGCTACACAAATTTCTTTGGCTTGATTGTGTGGAGAGTTTTTTCAGTCGACATTGTGAATTTCTTCATTCGAATCTATTCCTGTCCGCAAGGGGGCGAGCAGGATCGACGACCTCTCTCTCACGATGGTTGGGGGCCTCGGTGGCGATTCAAGCACGTCGCCGAGTCTATTGTCCTCGCCTGTATCTTTACGACGCTCAAATATTACCCGAATAACCAGGCACTGTTTAACGACCGACTGCTTCGGTATACCCGGACCTTTTCCCCTGAGAAGGGAGAGCTATTGATTTTTGAGTACGTCAGTTTACGAAAAGAGCCGGATCGATTTGTGTTTTCGCCGGTTGCTGAATATACGGTGGATCCCGCGGCCATGACCGTCGTGGAGCGGGTGATCGATTCCTCGGTGTCTGTGCGGGCGCCGCATGCGGTCTCGCCGGTTCATGAGGGGGTCCGGCCAGGGACCTATGCTCCGGCAGGGGGACGGTAAGAGATATGTGTGGAATTGCAGGTCGGTTTGGTCCTGGCCCAAATCAGATTGTCAACCAGATGGTCGGGGTCCTTGCCCATCGTGGGCCAGATGATGAACATGTGGTGTCGGGGAAAAACTTTGCAATCGGAGCCAGGCGGCTCAGTATTCTGGATCTTCCGGGAGGACGGCAGCCGATCGCCAATGAAACGCAGACAATTTGGGCGGCGCAAAATGGAGAGATTTACAACTTTCCTGCGCTTCGGAAAGACTTGCTCGAGCGTGGACATGTGCTTGAGACCCACTGCGATACGGAAGTCTTGCCTCATCTGTACGAGGAGCATGGGGCGGCCTTCCCCAAGAACATCGACGGTATGTTTGCCGTTGCGCTATGGGATGGCGACGGGCAAATAGGATATCTGGCCCGGGACCGAACGGGGAAGAAGCCGCTCTACTATTGCCTGCATGATCACGCACTGTACTTCGCGTCTGAAATCAAGTCGTTGTTGCACATTCCGGGCTTCACTCGACGTTTGAACTTTGATGCCCTCCACCAATTCCTGAGTTTCAAGCACGTGCCCCATCCGCTTTCGATATTCGAAGGCATTGCCATGCTTCCGCCTGCGCATATGCTGACGTATCGCGTGGGACAGGAACCAGTCGTCAGTCGATACTGGGATCTCAGCTTCGCGGGAACCGATACGAGCGCGGGAATGACGGAGGAAGAGATCACGGACCGGCTGCTTGTACTGCTTCGGCAGGGGGTCGAGCGGCGTCTGTTGTCGGATGTGCCGATCGGGTTCTTTCTGAGCGGTGGCATTGATTCCAGCCTGTCGACGGTGCTTGCGGCAGAGCTCTCGCCGTCCAAGATCAAGAGTTTCACGCTGACGTATTCCCGGGAGTCTACGACCGAAGGGAAAGAGGAGGATCGCCGCTGGGCCCGTTGGGTCGCCGACCGGTATGGAACAGAGCATCACGAGGAAACCATCCAAGTGTCCAGCTTCCCCGAAAACCTCCGCCGCATTTTGTCGTGTTTTGATGAGCCCTATGCAGGCGTAGTCTCGACCTATTTTCTTGCTCAACTCATGAGCCAACACGTCAAGGTGGCACTCTCGGGTGACGGGGCCGACGAACTCTTCGGAAGCTATTTGTCGCATCGCTTAGCCTTTCCTCTCGCCAATTTTCAGACCTATTTGCGGACTGGAAATCCTGCGCTTATTCGGCCTTTTGATCAGCAAGTGGATTTTCTTGCGCGGATGGCTGAGCCCGAAGACTGGGGATGGCGATACAAGTTGCTGGTATTCAGTGATGAGGAAAAAGACGCGCTTTATACTGAAGAGCTCGCCGCGCGCATGCGATCGTACAGTACCCGTGATCGACTCCGCCGTGATTTCTCAGAACTATCGGCTCGTGATCCCTTGAATCGGATACTGGAGTCGGAGTTCAGGACCATCTTCCCTGATCAGGTGTTGGCATTCGTCGATCGCCTTTCAATGGCCCATTCACTTGAGGTTCGCACGGCGTTTCTCGATACGGACTTCGTCACCTTTGTCTCCGGATTGCCAGGAGCCTTGAAGATCAAAGACGGGGAAACGAAGTACTTGCTGAAGAAGCTGGGGCTACGATACTTTCCACCCGAGATGGTGTACCGCAAGAAGGAAGGTTTTCTCATGCCGATCACGCAGTGGCTGTTGCGTGATCTGGAATCATATGTTCGAGAGACCCTCAGCCCCGAGCGACTCGCCAAGCACGGATTGTTTCGAGCGGCCTATGTTCAGGGCCTAGTGGATGCCTTGTATCGGGCGCAACCGGATCATCTCGCCGTCAACAAAGTCTATTCGCTGGTGGTTTTTCAGGAGTGGTATGACTTGTACATGGCCTGAGGCCAAGGGCTCAGGCGTCGCCGACGAAGGTGTGAGCATTCCTGCCTGAATCATGCGCGAGCCTAACCCGCAGTCACCGATCACACTGTGTGTGCTCCAGCCAGGTTATTTGCCCTGGCTTGGCTTTTTTGATCAGATGCGTCGAAGTGATATTTTCGTCCTGTATGACGATGTCCAGTACGACAAGCATGGATGGCGAAATCGTAATCGAATTAAAACTCCGAAGGGGCCTCATTGGTTGACCGTGCCCGTTCGGCATAAGGGATTAGGGTGGCCACGTATCAACGAGGTTGAAATTGACAACCAGACGGCCTGGGGAAAAAAGCACATCGGAACCATCAGGCAATTCTACGCAAAGGCACCATATCTGACTCAATACCTGCCCATGCTGGAAGATCAATTGTTACGGCCCTGGACGCTTCTTGCAGACCTGGATCTGTCTCTCATTGCGTTGATGTGTGAGTGGTTGCAGCTTCAACGAACGGTCATCCGTGCATCATCGCTCGATGTTGAAGGCGACCGGAATGAAAGATTGTGCGCCCTCTGCAAGCATTTCGACGCCACACGGTATCTCAGCGGTGACTCAGCGAAGACGTATCTGGACCGTGAGCTCTTCGCACGAAATGGAATTGAGGTGGCGTGGCAGGGGTTTCAGCACCCCGTGTATCCACAACAGCACGGGGAATTTGTCCCGTTTCTTTCCGCACTCGATCTCGTGTTGAACTGTGGACCGGATAGCGCGGCCATATTACGCGGCCAATGAAAAAGGAGGATTGGTGAAAACCATACTGATTACCGGAGGGGCAGGTTTCATTGGCAGTAACTTTGTGCGCTATCTCTACGAGAAGTATCCGAACTATCGTCTCATCGTGTTGGATGCCTTGACCTATGCGGGGAATGTGAAAAATCTCCCGGTGGACATTAACAATGGTTCCGATGAGCGACTGATGTTCTGGTATGGAAATGTACGAAACGCCGAGTTGGTCGATACCGTGGTATCTCAGGCGGATGTGGTGATCCATTTTGCTGCCGAATCACACGTCACGCGGTCGATTTATGACAACCTGTTATTCTTTGAGACTGATGTATTGGGCACTCAGGCAGTCGCCAATGCTGTGCTCAAATATCGCGATAAGGTGGAACGATTCATTCATATCTCGACATCTGAAGTCTATGGGACCGCGGAGTCGGAGAAAATGTCGGAAACCCATCCATTGCTGCCGATGAGTCCTTACGCATCAGCGAAGTGCGGCGCTGATCGCCTGGTCTATTCGTATTGGCAGACCTATGGAATTCCTTCGATCATCGTCCGTCCGTTCAATAATTATGGGCCGTATCAACACCTTGAGAAGGTGGTGCCGCGTTTCATCACGAGCTGCATTCTCGAGGAACCGATTACGGTTCATGGAGACGGGTCTGCGGCCAGAGACTTTATCTATGTGCAGGATCATTGCGAGGCTCTTGATTTGATTCTCCATGCCGAGCCCAAGCGGATCTTTGGTGAAGTGCTCAATTTGGGGACAGGGCGACACATCAGCCTCATGGAGATCGCTGATACCGTTCGGGCACTGATGAAGCCGAAGAAGAGCCCCATTCAATTTATCGGTGATCGTCCCGGACAGGTGTTCCGCCACACGTGTGATCATTCGAAGGCCGCGAGGATTCTCGGCTGGCAACCGCGCACCTCATTCGAGCAGGGCCTTGAGCGAACAATTCAATGGTATCGGGATAACGAAGCCTGGTGGAGACCACAGATGTGGATGAGGCGGATTCCCATCGTCACAGCCGCCGGCAAGCGGGAGTTACACTAAGATGAGCATTCCTTTCTATCGCCATGATTTAGGCGAGCCGGAAATTGAGGCGGTGCGGAAGGTCCTCGCCGGGCCGATTCTGACGACGGGGGAAGTGGTCGAGTCCTTTGAACGACGCTTCGCGGCCTATCTTGGCATTCAGCATGCGCTGGCCGTCACGAGTTGTACCGGTGCGCTTCATCTCTCCCTCTTGGCATTAGGGATCGGTCCTGGCGACGAGGTGATTACGACGCCGATGACCTTCATCGCCTCCTCCACGGCCATCCTCGAGGCTGGTGCAACGCCGGTCTTTGTTGATGTGGAATCGCAGACGGGCAACCTGGATGCAAACAACATTGAGGCGGCGATCACGCCACGGACCAAGGCCATTCTGCCTGTTCACCTGTACGGGCAGATGTGCGATATGGTCACCATCCGGAAGATTGCCGACGAGCATGGCCTGTTTGTGATCGAGGATGCCGCCCATTGCCTTGAAGGTGTTCGTGATGGAGTCAAGCCGGGAGAGTTGGGAGATACGGCGTGCTTCTCCTTTTATGCGACCAAGAACCTCACCTGCGGAGAGGGGGGGGCTCTTGTGACCAAGAATAAAGAGGTCGCTGAAAAGCTTCGCCTGCTCAGGCTCCATGGCATGACAAAAACCGCAGCGGATCGTCACCGCGAGGGCTATCAGCATTGGGACATGACCGTGTTGGGCTGGAAGTACAACATGGATAATATTCATGCCGCGCTCCTTCTTCCTCAAATGGATCGTATTGAACAGAGTTGGTCCAAGCGTGATGCCGTGGCCCGTTTGTATGAAGGATTGCTGGCGGATTGTCCTGGTCTGTCCATGCCGAAAACCCATCCGCATGTGCGCCATGCCAGGCACCTCTTTCCGGTGTTTGTGGAGGGAGGGTGTCGAGACGCAATTATCCAAGGCTTCCAGCAGGAGGGAATCGGCAGTGTGGTGAATTATCGCGCGATCCACCTGCTGACCTACTTTCGGGAAACATTTGGGTTTTGCATCGGCGAGTTCCCGAATGCCGAAAAGATTGGTGAGAGCGTGGTGTCCCTACCGTTTTATCCGGCGATGACCGAAGCCCAGACAACACAGGTTGCGGCAACACTGAAGCGTCTCTTGAAGGCACGGATGTGATCCTGTAACGGCCCGGCAGAGAGTTAGTTTCTGTGCACAATTGAGTGTGTAATCCGACTTTCCGTACCCAGGAGTCCGAGTCCTGGCCTCACAGCACCTCTTCGGGATCACCCACGTGTCTACCCTAAAACTTTCACTGGTAGGGCTTGGGGCACGAGTGATTCTCCTGGTCATCAATATGATCAGTGTGATTCTGCTTGCCCGATATTTGGAGCCTCAAGGCCGCGGTGAGTATTTCCTGTTTCAGACGCTTGTGTCAGTGCTCAGCGTGGTGGGGGATTTCGGGCTCTCACAAAGCGCGAACGTCTTTGTCGGCCGGAACGCCGATCGCAAACAGCTCATCCATGCATTTGTCAGTAAGGCGGCGATCATCTTGTGGTGTGCGATGAGTTGCATCGGGGGGGTGGTGTTGTGGGTGGCGGGCGAGCAGCTCTTGCATGATTTCCCGGCGCGTTGGCAATGGGCCGCATTTGCAATCCTGCCATGCATGCTGTATGCGGGGTTCTGGAATAATATCATGATCGGATTAGGAGAAATTTCTCTTCTGAATGGGGTGCAGCTCGTGATAGGGCCCGTGCAATTAGTCCTCATTCTCGTGCTTGTTGTCGGGTTGTCCGGAGGAGTGGCCTCAGCGGTGATCCTGTATCTTGTTACCATGCTGCTTCAATGTGTACTCATGTTGAGCGTCTCTAGTCGTTTGGGATTACTTGGCGGAAACGAGTATACGGAGGTCGGCTTATCGCGACAGATGCTGGCATTTGGCCTTCGGGCCTATCCTAATGCCATCGCGACCATGGGATGGATGCGCATTCCCGTATTTATGCTCAATGCGTTTCACGGACCCGCTTCAGTGGGAGTGTTTTCCGTGGCACAGCAATTGGCGGAGAGGGCGTTGATGCCCATCCAAGCCGCACAAGATGCCATCTATGGAAAGATGTCGGCGCTATCACCGCGTGAAGCGATCGCGGCGATGAATCGGTACATAAGAATGGTGGTTTCTGGGATGGTTGCAAGCACGGTGGTGGCCATGCTGCTGGCGCCTTGGGTTGTGGCGGTGCTGTTTGGTCCGGCCTATCAGCCGACGGTGCATGTATTCTGGGTTCTTCTCATCGGAGTGGTATGTGTGAGTGTGTCCATGATTGTCAGCACCTATGTGTTGGGGCAGAGGGGGCGTCCCGGTCTGCTCTCTCTCCTTGCCGGGGCGAATGCGTGTATTTGTCTGACGGCGAGCTACTGGCTCATTCCGGCATGGGCAGAGATGGGGGCGGCCATCGCTCTGGCGCTGACTCAAGCCGTGGGGGCTGTTGTGGTGTTTGGTCTCTATTCGGTAATTTCCTCTGCGACTCTGCGCGAAACACTCCTGCTCACAGCGGAGGATATCGCCAGTGTGTTGAAACAACTTGGTAAATTGACATGGCGGAAGGGCGCGCAGAGGTGACATCGGCCAATCCCGTCAGGGTGTTACATCTGATTGACGGATTGGGTGGCGGCGGATCCGAGCGGTGGGTGTGGGATATTGTGCGTCTCTCTCAGCCGGCTCTGTGCAAGCATTACGTCATCACGTTCTATCCGGACAATGCACAGTGTGTCTATTCTGAGCCGTTACGCAGTCGAGCTGCCTACGGGCAACCCAGGCACAGTGTGATCCTGCAATGGCTTGAACGAGGCGTTTGCAAACTGGCGCCTATCCCGTACCTATTGCCCATTCGCAAGGGGCTCTCGGCTCTTTGGTGCCTGCTGAATGTTCTGTCCGTGACATGGTATGTAGCCGTGGCTCTCGTCAAACTGACTCCCGAGGTCGTTCACGTTCATACCTTCCGAGGACTTAGGGCCGGGGTGCTGATGAGTCGACTCTTTCGTGTGCCGCTGGTCCACTCGGTACCGGCTCTCTTTGCTCAAATGACTGATGCAGGGTTTAAGGGAATACCTCGTTTTTATGAGTCGCAAGAGCGATGGATCGCTCGCTTTGTGACGGGTGCTTCAGTCTCGGAACTGCTCTCCGTTGGGATTTCGAAAAGAAAGATCATGGCGATCCACGGGACCATAGATCTGGAGTCGGTCAACAGTGTACGTGCGCAAAAAACACACTACTATTCCGCCATACGGCGTGAGTTAAAGTTATCGCCGGATTCGCTGATCGCGCTATCGGTAGGGAGACTGCATCCATCCAAAGGGCATCTCTTTGCACTCGAAGCCATGCAGACTCTCGTCCGTCAATTCCCACAGCTACATTGGATAGTCCTTGGTGAAGGGGACCAACGGGAGATGTTGGAGACTCGTGCACGGTCGCTCGATCTTGAGAAGCATGTGCATTTGCTCGGGTTCCAGCGAGAGCCCTTGCCCTACTATGCAGCAGCCGACCTGTATCTCAGGACGCCGATATTTGAGAGCGAAAACTTATCCAGCTATCAGGCCATGGCGATGGGCCTTCCGGTTGTCGGATTTGATACAGGGTGTGAAACGGAACTGCTAGTGAAAAGCGGCCACGGCGTGTTGGTTTCCACAATGAACACGGAAGCACTTGCAAGGGCCGCCGCGGGGATCTTGAGTCTTCCTGACCGAGGTGTGCGGATTGGCGCACGTGGAGCGGAATATTGCCGCCAACATTTGGATATCGCACGAACCATTTCTGAGTTGACTGATCTTTATCGTTGTTTGGGAAGAAAAGAGGACGGTGATGGTCCGTCCCTCATGACGGTCTGATGGTGATCAGCGGCTACGTGCGGAGTTCGACAGGATGAAGGTAACGTTAGTCATCGCTGCGTTGTCCGCAGGCGGGGCAGAACGAGTCATTTCAACTATGGCTAATTTCTGGGCTCGCCGGGGCTGGCCCATCACGATCGTATCGTTTGATGACTGCAAGACCGTGCCATTCTTCGAACTTGCTCAGTCAGTGCGGCATTCTCCTCTTGGTCTGTTACAGGACTCGGCCGGTCTTATTGCTGGGATATGGAACAATATCCGACGAATTATGAGGTTGCGCCGGACGCTGGCGTGCACCAATTCAGACGCCATCATCAGCTTTGGCGAAAAGACAAACGTGACGACCTTGATCGCGACATGGGGCATGCCAACGCGAGTCATCGTGTCGGAGCGTACTGATCCGCATATGCACGTGATTGGGCGAATATGGAGTGCATTACGCTGGTGCGTCTATGCCAGAGCCGATCGCATCGTCGTTCAGAGTGCTGGTGCTCGAGAGTATTTTTTGCCCAACTTTCGGCGCACACTCACGATTATTCCGAATCCCGTTCCTGCCGTATCCAACGTGCAACTCGTCCCGGAGGACCATTCTACTCGACGCGTCATTCTTGGGGTGGGACGCCTTTCCGCAGAAAAGGGTTTTGAGAATCTCTTATCTGCGTTCGCGCAGATTAGGCCTCAATATCCAGACTGGACCATGACCATTATCGGGGAAGGGCCGCAGCGACCTGCCTTGGAAGCACTACGCGAAACCCTCGGTCTTTCGAATTCTGTGTCTCTCCCCGGTCTTGACCCCACGCTCTGGGATCGCTCCAGCAGCGTGGGGCTATTTGTCCTCTGTTCGCATTTCGAGGGATTTCCCAACGCATTGTGTGAAGCCATGGCTCATGGAATTCCGGTGATTGCCACGGACTGTCCGAGTGGTCCTCGTGAGATTATTGAACATGGGAAGAATGGATTGCTGGTGCCCCCTGCTGATGTACAGGCATTGGCCGATGCCATGGCGTCTCTGCTCTCGGATCCAGCTCGCAGGACCCACATGGGCCATTGCGCGACAGACATCACGCAACGGTTTGGGCTGGAGAAGGTGATGAGGATGTGGGAGGATGTGCTCCCACGCACCAGGGATTAAATGCGGAGTATCATGACCCAACACGTTGAGGAAGTCCAAGCGGGACAACGCTTTGAGTTCGGCCGCAATTGGCGAAAATTTCTCGATGAGCTCAGTGAAGAGCGAATAAGTAGGGCTGAATATTCACTTCAGGAGATGTTAGGGATGAAAAGCCTCATTGGCTTTCGCGTCCTCGATATTGGATCAGGGAGTGGGCTATTTAGCTTGGCGGCAAGGAGGCTGGGGGCGTCCGTTCAATCGTTTGATTATGACCCTCAGTCTGTTGCATGCACGGCTGAACTCAAGCGGCGTTATTTTGAACATGATCAGCACTGGCGTATTGATGAGGGATCGATTCTGGATGAGGGGTACGTGCGTACGTTGGGGACGTTCAATGTCGTATATTCTTGGGGTGTACTGCACCATACGGGGCGGATGTGGCAGGCATTGGAGCATGCCGCGTCCTTAGTTGCGGAAAATGGGCAGCTCTTCATCGCGATCTATAACGATCAGGGCGGCGCAAGCCGTCGGTGGTTGTTGGTAAAGCGTCTCTACAATTGGCTGCCCCGCTGGGCAAAGTTTGCGGTGTTATGGCCGTCATGTGTTCGCCTTTGGGGGCCCACCATTTTCCGTGATCTTCTGTCGGGCAACCCGTTTCGCACGTGGGTCAGCTATAAGCAGCAGCGAGGGATGTCGCCATGGCGCGATATCGTGGACTGGGTTGGTGGCTACCCATTCGAAGTGGCAAAACCGGAAGGCATGTTTGATTTTTTTTCTGCGAAGGGGTTCGTCCTGAAAAAATTAAAAACGTGTGGTGGCGGGCACGGCTGCAATGAGTTTGTATTTGAGCGTGCACGACGCTCCTGAAACCGCCCCTGTCATGATGCGTCGTGTCGCCAAAACCCTATGGAATCGCTGGCCGCTAGTCAAGGCGGCGATTCTTGTCCTGGATGATTTGAGATGGGGAATTCGACTGCGCCGCGGACAGATCGATACGGATTCCGGCGCGACCCACGCCTCTCTGCCTGATACGGAGTCCGTGCGATACATTGAAGAAGTCTTTGCCGCCTACAAAGAGTACGGCAAGATCGACACGTTTGTCGGGAGTGTTGCCGAAGTGGGGCCAGGAGACAATGCGGGCGTAGCCATGCTGATGCGGCGTGATGGTTGCCGGCAGGTCGATCTCGTTGATCGGTTTGCAAGTCGACGTGAACATGCGAAGCAACAGCAAATCTATGACGCATTATCTGCCAAGTATCAACTGGAGTGGCTCAGGAACGGACGAAGTTGGAATGATCGGGAGTTGGCAGGGATTGTTCCCAAGATCGGTCAGTCGGCCGAACAACACTTTAAAGCCTGCGTCGGAAACCAGAGCCTGAAATATGATGTCATCGTCTCTCGTTCCGTATTGGAGCACCTGTATGATCCGCTGGGTGCGTTGGAACACATGGCGCTTAGCCTGAAGCCCGGTGGCCGGATGGTGCATAAGATTGATTTGCGCGACCATGGGCTATTCACGCCGCAGCACCACGAGCTCACATTCCTTCGCTTTCCTCACCGTCTGTACCAATTGATGACAAGAAATTCCGGACGGCCAAATCGCATTCTGTTTCATCGGTATCGAGAGGTATGCGAGCGGTTACGGTCTCAGCTTCACATCGAATACGCAGTGTACGTGACGCGCCTAACCGGTATTGGGGATATCGTGCCACATCAATTGTATGAGGATATTCCCGCTGTCATCTGGAAGCGGGCAGCAGAGCATGTCGACCAATATCGAGCCAAATGTTCCAGCGAGTTTCAATCCGTTGACAGTCGTGATCTCGCCATCGCGGGGATATTTCTGGTCATGACGAGAGCGTGAGTGCCTCACGAATGCCGTATCCTGCTCGAATTCTCTTTCTCGCCCGCTCTCTCAACTATGGTGGAAGTGAACGACAGTTGGTGGCGTTGGCCATTGGCCTTCATCAGGAAGGCCAGTCTGTGGCTGTTGCGACGTTTTATCCTGGCGGGCCATTTCAGCACTCACTTGAGTCGGCCGGGGTGTCCGTTTCCTCACTCGGAAAACATTCTCGGTGGGGTCTCGTGGGTTTTGCCTGGCGTCTGATCAGACTCGTCCGTAGAGTTCGGCCGAAAATTCTGCATGGGTATCTCGGTACGTCGAACATTCTTGCCGTATGCCTGAAGCCGTTTTGCCCTGGAATGAAAGTGATTTGGGGGGTACGTGCTTCGAACATGGAGCTGGAACGGTATGGCTGGCTTGACCGACTGTTGTATTGGATCGAGTGCAGGTTATCGCAGTGTGCCGATGTCATTATCGTAAATTCTCATGTGGGTCTTGATTACGCAGTTAGTCATGGATTCCCTCGGGAGAAGATGGTAGTGATTGCCAACGGAATTGACACGGAGCGGTTTTATCCTGATCGTCACGCGCGTGCGCGCGTGCGGGCGATGTGGGGGATTCGGGCCGAGGCGTACCTTATTGGTCTCGTGGGTCGATTGGATCCTATGAAGGGGCACATGACCTTCGTGCGTGCGGCGGCCGTATTGATGACGCAGCGGCCGGATGTCCGATTTGTTTGTGTGGGTGATGGGCCAGAATTATATCAGCGAAGGCTAGTGGCTTTGACTGAGGAACTGGGACTGAAGGATCGGCTCCACTGGGTGCCCGCCAGTGAAAACATTGCGTCACTCTACAATGCATTTGATATCGCCACGAGTGCGTCCTACTACGGTGAAGGATTTTCAAACGCCATTGGCGAAGCGATGGCTTGTGGCATCCCCTGTGTGGTGACCGATGTGGGAGATGGGAAACTGATAGTTGGTGAGACGGGGAGCGTGGTTGCCGCGGGCGATCCAAAAGCGTTGGCCCTCGCATGGAAGAATATGTTGGCGATGGAGACTGCCGAGCGGGAGCGACAAGGGCAGTGCGCGCGCGCGCGGATCGTACAAAACTTTAGCCTCGCTCGGCTTATCCAGTCTACGTCTCAAGTCTTTAACGCAGTCGAGCCACTCCGGCAGTAACGGACATGCCGTCATGACAGGGTATAGGGACGAGAAGAAGAAAACGGCGATTCGTGAACGGTTCGATCGCCTTGCCGAAGATCGAGAATATTGGCAGGGAAAGGGGAGTTATTACTATCAGGATCAGCAACGCTACTATCGATTTCTCATTCCTGATGGATTACGGGTGCTGGAAATCGGGTGTGGCCTTGGGGATCTCTTAGCGGCGGTCAAACCGTCTCGTGGGCTTGGGATAGATGTTAGTGAAGTGATGGTGGCAGCGGCATCTCGTCGCCACCCGTCTCTCGAATTTCGTACGTGCGACGTCGACGCGCTGGACTTGGGTGAAACATTTGACGTCATTATCCTGGCCGACGTATTGGGCCACTTCCTTGATGTGGAATCCGTGCTCAAACGATTGCGATCTGTGTGTACGTCCAAAACCAGAATTGTCATCTCCTACTATAATTTTCTATGGGAGCCAGCGGTACGGTTCGCGGAAGCCTGTGGGTTAAAAATGCCTCAACAGGAACAGAGCTGGCTCTCGCCCAGAGACATCGATAATTTGCTGCACCTCGCCGACTTTGAGGTGGTGAAAGTAGAACAGCGACTGTTGATGCCGAAGTATGTTCCTGTCGTGTCCACCCTCCTGAATAGGTTTCTGGCATTCGTGCCTGGACTGAATCGACTCTGTCTGTCCCACTATGTTGTGGCTCGCATGCGAGGCCCGCGGCAAGCGGACGAGTATTCGACGACGATTGTGATTCCGTGCCGGAATGAACGGGGCAATATTGAGCCGGCCATAAGACGAATTCCTGCATTTGGAGGACCTCAGGAGATTCTGTTTGTCGATGGGCATTCGACGGATGACACGCCCGCCGAAATCACTCGCGTCATTGGCCAGTTTCCCGACAAGGATATCAAATTGCTGATTCAGGATGGGAAGGGAAAGGGCGATGCGGTTCGTAAAGGCTTTGCGCAGGCTAAGGGGGATATTGTGATGATCTTGGATGCAGACCTGACAATGCCTCCGGAAGACCTCCCGAAGTTTTACGATGCCATTGCGAGTGAGAAGGGAGAGTTCATTAATGGGTGTCGATTGGTGTACCCCATGGAAGGTGAAGCGATGCGGTTCCTCAATCTGCTCGGCAATAAGTTTTTCAGTATGGCGTTCTCGTGGTTATTGAACCAGCGGATCAAGGACACGCTTTGCGGCACCAAGGTGCTCTTCCGAACCGACTATGAGCGAATTGCCGACAACCGAGCCTACTTTGGAGATTTCGATCCGTTCGGAGATTTTGATCTGTTGTTCGGAGCGTCAAAGCTCAACCTAAAGATGATCGAGGTTCCTATCCGATATCAGGATCGCACCTATGGAACCACCAACATCCGTCGATTTGCTCACGGATGGCTGCTTCTCAAGATGACGATCTATGGATTTTTCAGGCTGAAGGCCGTGTAATGTCGGATGAGGTCTTGCGGCAGCATCATGCCGTCTGGGAACAGAAGCCGATATTACGACTGCTGTATACGGAATGGTATAAAGAGATCACGTGGTGGCTTCAGCCGGGAAAAACTCTGGAGGTTGGCGGCGGGACGGGAAATTTAAAAGAGTTTTCCCAGGACGTTCTGTGCACGGATATTACCCGTCTCCCCTGGTTAGATGCCGTCACCGATGCGCAGTTCCTTCCGTTTTTGGCGAACAGTCTGGACAATATCGTTCTCTTTGACACGTTGCATCACATCGAAAATGTCACACTGTTTCTAGACGAAGCGTTGCGTACACTTCGCCCGTACGGGCGCATCGTGATCATGGATCCCTATATTTCGTGGCTCTCGTGGCCGATCTATCATTTTCTGCATCCGGAACCAGTCGATTTTTCCCATAACCCGCTTCACCTCCGAGCGACGCAGTGCGATCGCAAGCCGTTCGATGCCAACCAAGCGATTTCCACGCTGTTATTTGAGCGGTCGTACGACGAGTTTCGGGCCCACTATCCTCAGTTTGAGATGCGGCTTCGCCGGCGCATGGCCTTTTTCGCCTATCCGCTCAGTGGTGGGTTTGAGCATCCTTCACTCGTGCCGATGCGATGGGTACGGCCGCTTCTCAGAATAGAAAACGCGCTTAGCGTCCTGAGTCGATTTCTCGCCTTTCGAATATTGGTGGTGCTTGAAAAACAAGGGTGACGTGCGCACAGACCGATCACTCTGGCTTGGATGGGTGCTCGTGTGTTGCGGGATCCTCGGAGCGGTCTGGTCGATAGTCCATGGTGCGCCTCAATTGAGGCAGGCCCTCAGAGAGCCTGTCATTCTTGGGCTCGACGAGCATCTGACGAATATTGAACCGAAGCAGATTTCCTGGTTACGCGAAAGCGCGGGGGGGCGATGGGGGCGTTACGGCTGGTACCTTGCTCCACATGAGCAAGGAAGCCTTCGGATTCAATTGCCATTTTCCAAGGTGGGGATCCTCAAACTCCGTTTCTGGGCCTACAGTGCCGGCTCACTCATTGTTCGGGTTGAGGAAGGAACTCGGGTACATCAGATCTCTACCGAAGAACTCGATAGTCGGCAGATTCGCATTCCTATCCAAGGTCCGACCGAGCTCACGCTTAGTGCATCCAACCAGATTTCGGAAGAGCAGCTTATTCTGGACCGGTTTTCCGCCACGTGGTCGGAGGAGGATGATCGACTTCCATCCTATATGCCCTTGGCGCTCGGGATTGCCGTGATGCTTGCGGGCGTGCTGGTGTTGAGACCACGCGGTGTTACCGTTGGCTGGCGCGAATGGGTCGCTGTGGCCGCCATCCTGGGCGCTACGCTTGTGGGGGCTGAAGAACGATGGCAGTTTCTCGATATGGCTCGCGGGCATCCGGTCGATTCCGATGTCGTGAGTTATATGGCCTATGCTCGCAGTTTTGATTGGTTTGCCACAGGACATGGCTTCTATTCGGGGTCCTTCGGCGAGCGAGAGCCACTCCATGTCGCCGGTTTGAATGTCTGGTTTCAATTGTGGGGTGATACTTTTCCAGCTATCCGACTCTACACAGTCACGCAGTCGGTCCTTTTTATTGCCGCATGTGGAGTGTTTGTGTGGCAGGTAAGCGGTAAATGGTTTCTGGGGGCTGCAGCCTCCTGGGTGCTGGCCCTCAATCAAGTTGTGGTGGAGGAGTCTGTGCGGGGACTGCGCACAGAAAGTATGACACTGTTATTGCTTGTGGCAATAAGCCTGTGGCTGCGAGCGAGAGGTTGGCGTGGGGCCGTGTTGTTGGGAACCGCCATTGGATCAATGGCTCTCTTGCAATCTCCGGCGATTACCATTGTGTCGGGGTTGCTTGGGGTGGGCTGGGCGGTGAATGTCTGGCGTGAACGATACGGGTACGAGGTGTTGCCGCCTAGCCAGTGGAAATTAGCGCACGTAGTTTTTGTCGGCGTGGTAGCGGTCGCCCTGTACATTCCCCATACCTATGGGCTGTATACCGTCTATGGAGATCCCGCGAAGCCATCCAACGGATATGCACGATGGAATGCTAACTTCGAATTTCCTGAACGCATAGGCACGCAGGGTTTTCCCACTGCAGCGGAGTTTGCCGCAAATCCATATGCCGGTCCTCGACTTACCTACGGTGAATATCTATTTGGCCTTCATAGTATTCCGGCTCTTCTCAAGGGCCAGATCGTTGGGTGGATAGAATCTACGAGCTATATGAGCACGTCTGTCACCCCGCATGTAAAAGAGTACATTTTCCTGTTTCACGCGAGTGGAATGTCGGCAGTTCTTCGCCACATAACGGGTGTGGTGATAGTAGTTTTTGCTCTCTCGCTGTCGCTTACTGTCATTGGGTGGCTGGATTTGTGGAGATGGCCGCAACTCTGGTGGGTCCCATTTCTCTCCCTCTGGGGGACATGGTATGCGGCGTTTCTCTACAGTGTGAGACTGGTGGAGCCTTTCAGACACACCGGGCACGTCTATCCAGTGCTGATTCTCTGTTTGCTATGGGGTAGCTACCGAGTGGTTCAGTGGATGCATACTTGGGTTTCAGCAATGGGAACACGTCTGTGACGGAGGCTTTTGGGGATTCGGCTGTGGGTGAATAGGGACTGGTATGTCTTGTTTCACGGCGGCTGAAACCACTGAACGAGGAGGTCACCACTCCGTGTGCCCTTCCAGCGCATGGGTATGTCAGTCAATTGCAGGCCAGCGGGAATACAAGCGCAGGATTTTCTGCCAGGCTCGGCTCACCCCACCCTCTCCAACATGTATCTCGAGATCAGGCCTGCCGATCTCGTGCTGGTTTTCTATCAAGCGGAAAGAGCGGATTCGGAGCAATTCGCAGTTCAGAGAGACCGTCGCTTCTCTCTACTTCCATGCTAAGCGCTGAGTGTGTATGATCGCAACGATAGGATCATGACTGTCAGAGTCTTTGCATCATGTTGGGCGTGGCATGTTTGTTTGCACTAGGCGTACTTTCCGTTGGCGTCAGTTAGATGATGGATTGACGGAGGGGCGATGATTTCCGAGCTTCCTAAGGATAGAGAGCCCGTGTTGTCATAACGTTGCTCGTGTCGGCCCCTCTACTTCGTCAGGTACATCTCTTCCTCCGGTAACGTTCGCGGCTCCTCTCTATGATTCACATCGTCCATGTTATTTCCGATCTCGATGCGGGGGGTGCCGAGGTCATGCTTGCCAAACTGGTGAGAGGAATGGACGGCGCTCGATTCTCCAATACCGTGGTGTCTTTGACGGATGAAGGCCAGTTAGGTGAACAGATCAAATCGTCCGGAGTTGCCGTGCATACGCTAGGGATGAAGCGTGGGCGGCCGGATGTGTCGGCACTCCCAAAACTGCTTCGACTCCTGAAAGTCATTCGTCCGACCATTGTGCAGAGTTGGCTCTATCATGCCGATCTGTTAAGCACCCTGGCTGTGAAACTGGCCGGCTCTCCAACCCTGATCTGGAATGTGCGGTGTTCGGACATGGACCTGACGCGGTATTCAGCGCTGACGCAATGGACTCAAAAGATACTGGCTTGCTGCGCAAGCATTCCAGCTGTGGTGATCGCGAATAGCGAGGCTGGAAAACGACAGCACGAGCGGTTGGGGTACCGTCCACGGCGTTGGGTCCTCATTCCCAATGGGTTTGATACGGAGCAGTTTCGTCCTGATTCCTGCACGCGGCTATCTCTTCGACAGGAATGGCAAGTGCCGGGCGATGCAGTTATTATCGCACTCGTGGCCCGTGTCGATCCCATGAAGGACCACGAGACATTTCTCCATGCTGCGCAATTGGCGGCCCAGGTCAGACGAAATGTATATTTTGTCCTTGCGGGTAAGGACACGGAGAGGTTGACCTCCGCTGTCGTCGCCAAAGGTTTGGCAGCTCGGACTCGATTGTTGGGCTATTGCCGTCGCATGGAAGGTATATTCCCCGGTGTGGATGTGGTGTGCCTGAGTTCTGCATTCGGAGAGGGGTTCCCGAATGTCCTTGGGGAGGCGATGGCCTGCGGCATTCCGTGTGTGGCCACAGATGTGGGTGATGCTCGTGGCATTCTCGGTGAGACGGGACTCGTGGTGCCTGCTCGAGATGCTGTCGCGCTTGCCGGTGCCATAACGGACCTGATCGATCGAGGGCCTGAGTCGCGTGCAAAGCTCGGGCGCGCTGCACGCGCACGGATTGAAGCCGAATACTCCTTGCCACGTATCGTTGATCGGTATGCTGCCCTGTATGCCGATGTCCAATCCGGCAAATCCTCGGCCCATTAAGGAGTGAGGCGGGTAGGGGCTCACGTTTCACTGTAATCAGACGGCGGTATACGAACGCATGTGCGGAATTGCTGGCATCCTGGGATCATCTACCACCGAGATAGCATCGGGTGTTCGGAACATGGTGGCGGCGATCCGTTACCGCGGCCCTGACCATGCTGGACTTTGGTGCGACGAGGAGCAGGAAATTGGGCTCGGTCACGCACGGCTTTCCATCTTAGATGTCTCCCCTGAAGGACATCAGCCGATGGCCTCGACCAGCGGCCGCTACGTGATTTCCTATAACGGAGAAATCTACAACTTCTCTGAGTTGCGAGCTGAACTGGAACAGAGCGGCGTGACGTTTCGAGGCCATTCTGACACAGAAGTGATGCTCGCCCACTTTGAAACGTGGGGCATTGAACAGGCGATAGGGCGTTTTGTGGGGATGTTTGCCTTTGCCGTGTGGGACAAGCACACGCGCACGCTCAGCCTGGGACGTGATCGTCTGGGGGAAAAGCCTCTGTACTATGGTTGGCAAGGACAGACCTTCCTCTTCGGATCGGAACTCAAAGCGCTCAGGGCGCACCCGGAATTCCGAGCCGACATAGACCGCAATGCCGTGGCATTGTTTCTGCGGCATAATTACATTCCCACTCCGTATTCGATCTATCAGGGTATTTCCAAACTGTCGCCAGGCTGCGTTCTTACGGTGTCGCTGTCACGGCGACATCCACAGATTGTGCCTTACTGGAGCGACAAACAGGCGATAGAAAGAGGGCGTGCCCATCCGTTTGAGGGGAACGATTCAGCGGCGATTTCCGAACTAGAAGGCTTGTTAACGACCACTATTGGCCAGCAGATGGTGGCCGATGTCCCTCTGGGTGCGTTCCTTTCCGGCGGGGTGGATTCATCAACCGTCGTGGCATTGATGCAAGCGCAATCGAGTCGGCCGGTCAAAACCTTCACCATCGGCTTCGACGAGGAAGGATATGATGAGGCTCCATACGCTCAGTCGGTAGCACGGCACTTGGGGACAGATCATATAGAACTGTATGTGCTGCCCAAAGAGGCCATGAACGTCATCCCGCGTTTACCGGCGCTCTACGATGAGCCGTTTGCTGACTCGTCACAGATTCCGACCTTTTTAGTCAGCCAGCTGGCTCGTCGACACGTCACGGTCAGTCTTTCTGGCGATGGCGGTGATGAATTATTTGGCGGGTACAATCGGTATTTTTGGGCGACGAATATCTGGCGCCGTATCGGATGGGCCCCCCAATCATTGCGTACGGCTTTGGCAGGTGCCCTGACCGCTCTACCGCCTTCGGCATGGAATGGTATGTTCAGGAGCCTGTCACGAATTCTGCCGACAGGCTGGCGGTACGCCAATCCAGGGGACAAACTTCACAAATTGGCCGATATGCTAGCGATGAGAACGCCAGAGGAAATCTATTTCGACTTGGTGTCGCACTGGAAAGCTCCAACGGACGTGGTGCGTGGTACGTATGAACCCCCCACAATATTGACCGATCCGGCCCAATGGGTGAACCTGCCGGATTTTGAGCAACGCATGATGTACCTGGATCAGGTCACGTATCTTCCGGACGATATCCTGACGAAGGTGGATCGTGCCGCGATGGGGGTCTCGCTGGAGACGCGCGTGCCGTTTTTGGATCATCGGGTGTTGGAGTTTGCCTGGTCGCTCCCGTTATCGATGAAGATTCGTCATGGCCAAGGTAAATGGCTTTTGCGCCAAGTGCTTTATCGTCATGTTCCGAAAGCACTCATTGAGCGTCCCAAGATGGGGTTTGGTGTTCCCCTCGACAAATGGCTTCGTGGACCATTAAAGGGGTGGGCAGAGGAGTTGCTGGGTGAGGCACGGCTGCAGCGTGAAGGCTATTTCGATTCTCGCCCCATTCGGTCGAAATGGGCAGACCATTTGAGCGGCGAGCGGAACTGGTCGTATTACCTGTGGGATGTACTCATGTTTCAGGCGTGGTTAGAAGCCAATTCATGAGGTTGCCCAAGCTACTGTTTGTCGTCACAGAGGACTGGTATTTCGTCTCCCATCGGCTCCCGCTCGCCGTTGCGGCGCAGCGGGCTGGCTTCGACGTGGCAGTGGCCACGCGCGTGGGTGGCTGTGGCGAGACGATTCGTGCGGCAGGACTTCGTCTGATTCCGTTCAACCTTTCTCGTAGCCGCGGCAATCCCCTGCAAGAAATTGCAATGCTCGTGCGGCTGTATCGGCGTGAACGGCCGCAGATCGTGCACCACGTGGCACTCAAACCCGTGATGTATGGCGTGCTCGCCTCCAAGCTTACCGGTGTTCCCCATGTGGTCAATGCCGTGGCCGGGTTGGGCTGGTTATTCACGTCGAGTGGACTCGCGGCCCACACTCTGCGTCCGGTGATTTGCTGGCTGCTGGCGTGGTTACTTGGTGCGACGCAGAGCCGGACTATCGTACAGAACCCAGACGACTTCCGTCTCCTGGCCGCGGAGGGAGTGCCGGAGGATCGTCTGCGTCTGATCCGCGGCGCAGGGGTGAATACGGAGGTTTTCACTCCCGCTCTCGCATTACCACCGGAACCTGTGACGGTGTTGTTCTCGGCGCGGATGTTGCTGGACAAGGGGGTCGGTGAATTTGTCGAAGCCGCACGTGTGTTGACGCAGGCAGGGGTAACAGCTCGCTTCGTATTGGTGGGCGATCCTGATCCCGGGAATCCGGCTTCAGTGTCTGCGGCGGCCTTGCGTGCCTGGCATGGAGAGAATGGCGTCGAGTGGTGGGGCCGGTGCGACAATATGCCGGATGTGTTCCACACAGCACACATCGCATGCCTGCCGTCTTATCGGGAAGGCCTCCCGAAGGCGTTGTTGGAGGCGGCGGCCTGCGGTCTGCCGATCGTCACCACTGATGTGCCTGGATGCCGGGAAATTGTGCGTGATGGAATGAATGGCTTTCTGGTGCCGGTGCGAGACGCGCAAGCACTCGCTGCCGCCCTTCGCCGCTTAATTGAACACAGCGCGCTCCGCAGAGAAATGGGGCGGCGCGCACGTGAAATTGTTCTGGCGGAGTTTTCGCAAGAGCGGGTCATTCAGGAAACCCTCTCGGTCTATCAGGAACTGGCCCAGTGAAAGTATTGGTGACCGGCGCCTCCGGCTTTGTTGGTACTGCCACGTGCAGTCGACTTGTGATGCAGGGCATGGATGTTCTTGGCGTAGGACGGGACGTGCCTGCCAAACCAGTGCAAGAGGTGGAATACCGCCTTGTCGGAGAACTCGGACCCACTACCGACTGGCGCGGGGTGCTGGTCGGAGTGGATACTATCGTGCACTGCGCCGCGCGCGTGCATGTGATGCGGGAAACGGTTGCTGACCCGGCGACTGCGTTTCACACGGCCAATGTTCTCGGCACGCTACAACTTGCCCGACAAGCGGCCGCGCAAGGCGTCAGACGATTTGTGTTTTTGAGTTCGGTGAAGGTGCATGGTGAGGGCGGGTTGAATGCGTATCGCGAAACCGATGTGCCGGCGCCTCGAGACGCCTATGGAGTCAGTAAGTATGAGGCGGAGGTTGGATTGCGAGAGATAGCGACAGACGCGGGGATTGAGCTGGTGGTTGTGCGACCGCCACTCGTGTACGGCCCAGGCGTCAAAGCGAATTTCCGGTTGTTGATGCAGGCATTGTCCCGTGGTATTCCCTTGCCGCTGGGAGCCATTCACAACCTTCGCAGTTTGGTCGGGCTGGGCAATCTTGTCGATCTGATCGCCACGTGCATCGAGCATCCGAGAGCAGCCAATGAAACGTTTTTGGTCAGTGACGGTGAGGATCTTTCCACGACGGGGTTGATTCACCGTCTCGCTGTGGCCATGGACCGTCCGGCGCGCTTAGTGTCCGTCCCAGGAACGCTGCTTACGCTCGGATTGAACGTGTTGGGGAAAGGGGATCTGGCTCGGCGTCTCTGTGGCACCTTGCTGGTGGATATCAATAAGGCTCGACGATTGCTCGGCTGGGTTCCTCCGATACGCGTGGATGAGGGGTTGCGCGAAACGGCGGAATATTACCTCCGTCATCAGTGTTGATCCAGGGCTGATCGGAAAGGGAGCGGGATTTGGCGCTGTTCGCGTTCGGTAGTCTGGTGTTTTTCCTGACGTGGTGGGCGACAGGCCGACTGTGTACGCCTGGCTCTCGGTTGTCTCTCCTGGATTATCCGAATGCGAGATCGTTGCACGAAGTTCCTACGCCTCGGACAGGTGGGCTGGCGATCGTTGCTAGCGTGACGTTCGTCGTTGTGCTCGCGGCGCTCTGTGAGGTTCCTGCGAAAGAGTGGTGGTTGGGCGGAGGAGCAACGTTGTCGACACCGGGGCCTTGGATTCAAGGTATGGCCCTGCTTCTTGCGCTGGTGTCATTCTGGGACGATCGTGGCGGATTACCCGTGACGTTGCGATTGGGTATCCAGTTGGTCGCTGTAGCGGCGTTGGTCAGCGTGACCGGCATGACATTGTCGTCCATCGATCTGCCGTCAGTCGGAGCGGTTGGATTGGGAATCGCTGCGGTTCCAGTGACGGTGTTGTTTGTCCTGTGGATGACGAATCTGTACAATTTTATGGATGGAATGGACGGGTTTGCCGGTGGAATGACGGTGATAGGGTTCGGTGCGATTGCCTACTTTGCGTGGAAGGGGCAGCACGCGTTCATTTTCACGCTGTCACTTGTTATTTCAATGGGCGCAGCTGGATTTCTGCTCTATAATCTGCCGCCTGCCCGTATTTTTATGGGCGATGTTGGCAGTATACCGCTTGGGTTTCTGAGTGGTGCACTGATCGTGTTAGGTGTGCACGACGGTGTGTTTGATATCTGGATCCCACTGCTGGTGTTTTCGCCGTTTGTACTGGATGCAACGGTGACGGTGCTGAGACGGGTGTTCCGTGGAGAGAGAATCTGGGAAGCTCATCGAACACACTATTACCAACGGCTTGTTCTCTACGGATGGGGGCATCGGAAGACCCTGGGAGTGGAATACGCGTTGATGGTGCTGTGCGTGGTCGCTGCGCTCCTGTACCAGTCGATGACGGATACAGGGCGTGTAGCGCTCTTGGCAATCTGGCTGCTCGGGTTTGCCGGGTTAGCCGTGGGAGTTGGTTTGATGGAGCGGCGGGCAATGCGGCAGGGATGTACGAATGAGGGATGACCGGATTCCTGCGTTCCTAGCATCCCAGGGAACTACACCCGCAAGGACTCTGGAGTTGATCATCCGGGGACTGCTGTACCTCTATATTTTTTCCCTCCCGTTTCAGCGACTGTTGGTGCTCGAACGCAATATTTTCTTGGCCCTCCTCGTCCTGCTTCCGCTTTGGTGTCTCGTCTCCCGTCGCCATTTCTTTCTTGCGACATCAATCGATCTGCCGTTGATGATGTTTGTTGCGTGGGTAGGGTTCACGCTGCTCTTTGCGGTCTATCCTGACTATAGTCGAAAGGAGTTTGGCAAGCTTTTGCAGCAAGTCGTGATTTTTTACGCGGTGGTCTATTTTTTGCGCGCGCGTCCAGCCCGCGTCAGTCTGCTCTATCTTCTGCTCGGTAGCGCGGTGGTGGTCAGCGTCTATGGCATTTCGCAGTTTGATCTGCATGATGGCCAAGCCACTAAGTCTTTTTTCCCCTCCGAAGTTTGGCTGACGACGTATCTCGTGCTTATGGGCCCATTCTTCATGGCATTCGCCTATCTTCAGCGCCCTGGCTGGTTACGTTGGGGGTTCGCATGGGCGAGTCTCCTATCCGCGATGTGTCTATTGATGACGCGATCTCGCGCTGGGTTATTATCGTTGTTCATTGAGCTGTGGGTCATGGCCTGGTTACTCAAACGTCGTAGTGCCTTCGCGATTGCCGGGGGAGTGACGGCTATGATCTTGGTGGTGGCGCTGTTGCTGGTGAAAGTTGATACTGATCCGCAAGGCCACGCGCACCTGACCTTGCACGATGGGAGTCCTGTTCGGACGGACGTGGATTCCGTTGTTCATCGCTTCGATATTTGGGCCTTTTCGGTTGCGAAGATTCAAGAGCATTGGCTCGTTGGAATAGGCTACGGCAAGGACAACTACAAACTGGTATACGGAAACGAATCAGAGGAGGTGCTGCCGGGGCATCATTCTGTCAAAGAAGCCGGCGTCCACAACCTCTTCCTCGCATTGGCGCTCCACGTTGGCCTTCCTGGCATGATGTTGTATCTTTGGTTGATGGGGCGACTGATCCGTCGCCTGACCCAGGAGTTATCCAAGGCGGAGGACGTCACCGCGCGAGCGATTTTGCTCGGAACGACGGTTGGGGTGATCGGTCTTGGCGTGCGATTGATGTTTGATCAGATGCTCGTCGGTACGCTCGCAGTCCAGTTTTGGGTGGTGATCGCCATTGCTGTGTTGCATTTCCATTCTCATCGCCAGGTTGACATTGGGGACGAACTGCCTGTCGGACCGTGGCCGCAACCTTTAGCGGGTACACGGCCGACTTCCGCCTAAAGGCGCAAGAGCAAAGAGCCTCGTGGTGCCATGACGCAACCGTGTGTGAAACGAAGATGAAGCAGATCGCTGTTCGAATCTTTCAAAAAATCTCGACGCGGTTTGGGCAAGTCCTGCTTGCCTATCGCGCTGCGTTGGTGATGGGTGTGCAGGCGGGATTGATTGTAGCCGCTAACTTTACGGCATTTGCGTTTCGGTTCGACGGGCAGATTCCTGCGCTCTATGCGGAGGCCATGCGTCGAGGAATGCCGTTCGTCTGTGGTGTGTACCTCACAGGCCTCTGGGCGTTTGGGATTCATCGAGGGTTGTGGCGTTACGTTGGCCTGCACGATCTCGGGAGAATTTTGTGGGCGTGTGTGGCAAGTACTGCGGCGATTTTTGTCCTGGTGCATCCAATTCTGGGTTGGGTGGAATACCCACGGTCTGTCATCTTGGGGACCGGATTGTTGGCCGGTCTGTATGTGGCGGGTATTCGACTGCTCGTACGTTGGTTTCGGGAGTGGCTTCAGATTGTCGGACCGACGGCTCGTCGCGTGCTGATTGTCGGAGCTGGCAATGCGGGGGAGCTTCTCGTTCGCAACATGCAAATGGATCCTTCGTACAATTATCGGCCAGTGGCGTTTGTGGATGATGCTCCGGTGAAGCAACGGGCGAAGATCCACGGCATTCCCGTAGCGGGAAGCATTGATGATATCCGGCGCATTGCCGACCGCTTTGAAGTGCATGAGATCCTGGTGGCCATTCCCTCGGCTTCGCTGGCGCTCAAACAGCGGATCCTTGCCGCGGTAGAGGGCGCAACGGTCCCAATCAAGATTCTCCCCAGTGTCAAACAGCTCTTGGAAGATCCGACCTTGCTGCAGCAAGTCCGGCCGATGAGCCTGGTCGATCTGCTCCAGCGGGAGCCGATTCAGACAGATCAACAGGAGCTGCATCCGCTGATTGAAGGAAAAACGGTGTTGGTGACCGGTGCGGGAGGATCGATCGGATCCGAGTTATGTCGACAGATTGCCCAGTATCGACCAGGGACGTTAGTGCTGTTTGAGCGGTATGAAAATGCGTTGCATGGGTTGTTGTTGGAATTGCAGGCCGCATTTCCCACGATGGCGATTCTGCCGATCGTCGCGGATATCACGATGCCTGAGCGGGTGGCGGAAGTGTTTCGGCAGACGGGACCGGATATCGTGTTTCATGCGGCTGCGCACAAACATGTTCCTTTGATGGAGCTCCATCCCAAGGAGGCCGTACGAAACAATGTCTGGGGCACGCATGTGGTGGCTGAAGCGGCCTTGGCGTCGGGGGTGAGTCGATTTGTGTTGATCTCCACAGATAAGGCCGTCAATCCGTCTAGCGTGATGGGGGCTACCAAGCGGATTGCCGAGCATTTGATTCAACGAATTAGCCAGCGAGGGCCCACACGATTTACAGCGGTTCGGTTTGGAAATGTGCTTGGAAGTAATGGCAGCGTCGTGCCCTTGTTCGCCGAGCAAATTAAAAAAGGTGGTCCGGTGACCGTGACCAGCCCCGAGATTAAACGGTTTTTTATGACGATTCCTGAAGCTGTCCAACTCGTCTTGCAAGCCAGTGTGATGGGGCAAGGGGGCGAAGTCTTCGTTCTAGATATGGGAGAACAGATTAAGATCGCGGATCTGGCGAGAAATATGATCGTGCTGTCCGGTCTCGTGCCAGGGAAAGATATTGCGATCGAATATACCGGGTTGCGAGTTGGGGAAAAGTTGTACGAGGAGCTGTTTGAAGAGAGCGAACAGGTCCTGGCGACTTCCCATCCAAAGATCAATCGAGCTGTCGGTGAACCGCTGCAGGTGGACGATTGCGAACGATGGCTCGAAGCCTTACACCTGAAGTTGCTGGAGTGCGAGGATGAGGAGTTGCTGCAAGATCTCAAACGTATTGTGCCTACGTTTCTGCCCGCCTCTCCGCAACGGGTGTCCTAGGAGCCTGGCCGATCGTGGCTTCCGCAACGTCTTGTCCTAGGCGTCCGATTGGTAGACACGCGGTCCTATCTCGATTTGAGCGAACAAACCGCGCAATAGCCCCCAGGACGGTGCGCCCTATGACCCCGACGATCTGTGGTGGTGGTTGCCGTCGCGACAGACCGGTCAGTGCTGACTCAGAGAACCTGCCCCATGCGAATTATTGAAGTCCCTTACGTGAAGGATGGTCGCGCTGTTCCTGGCCGCACAGGTGGTTCCAATCGATCATCCGCAGGGCGAGTCAATGTCTGTCCACAAGCCACCCACTGACGTGAGCTGCGGTAGTGGCCGCAGGAGTCGAGGCGAGCTGATTGATGCAGTGGGATATGGTTACATCGATTTTACTGAGTATCTGTTGAGTTCCTTGATATGCTCGAGTCTTCTTGAGTTTTTGCCCAATGGCTTGTTAACATCGGCCCAGTCGAAATCCTTGGCATGGCCAGCACGAAACGTCGAACCAAGCTCACCAGTACGCCGCGTCTCCCTCTCCAACGGGTCCTGCGCGGCATTCGTGTGTTTGCGACGGATGTCGATGGGGTCCTGACCGATGCCGGGATGTATTATTCCGAGTCCGGGGATGAGTGGAAGAAATTCAATACTCGTGACGGAATGGGGATTAAACTGCTGCAGAAGGCCGGGGTGATCACCGCGATCATCACGCAAGAGTCGACGAAAATCGTCATGCGCCGCGCGCAGAAGTTGACGATCCCTGAAGTACATCAGGGAGCATACGACAAGCTGGCCGTGCTCAAGGATCTCATTGCCCGCCACGATCTGACGATGGAGCAGGTGGCGTACATCGGTGATGATGTGAACGATCTTCAGGCGCTGGGAGCGGTCGGATTCTCCGCTTCCCCCGCCGACGGCATTCCTCAGGTTCAGAAGACCGTACGGTACATCTGCAAGAAAAAAGGTGGAGAAGGGGCTGTGCGGGAAGTCGCCGATCTCATCCTGGCGGCGCAGCAGCCGCGGTGACTCCATAACTGGTCGATGACTTCACCGGCGAGTGCAATGCCATGGATATGACCAACCATTTGTATCCCGTCATTTTGGCCGGAGGGAGCGGGACCCGGTTCTGGCCGCTCAGCCGGCACCTCTATCCCAAGCAATTGCTGCGCATCATCGGCGATGAAACACTGATTCAGCAGACTATGCGGCGTGTGCTCTCCTGTGCCAGGCCCGATCATGTGATCATTTCCACCAATCCTGGTCAGGCGGATTCCATTCGCGTGCAGTTGAGTGAGTGGAAGTCCGAGTTGCAGCACAACTATGTGGTGGAACCGGTGGGGCGGAACACGGCACCGGCCATTGCGTTGGTTGCAGCGGAGCTGGTCCGTCGCGATCCCGAGGCCATGATGCTGGTCCTGCCGGCCGATCATGTGGTGACGGGAGAAAAGGCCTTTCAGGCCGCCGTAGTTCTAGGAGCGCAGCTTGCGGAGCAGGGACGGTTGGTCACCTTCGGGATCAAGCCGACCAGACCGGAAACCGGGTACGGGTACATTCAGCCGAATCGCCGGATCGCACTTGGAAAGAAGGGGCGGTTGACGGGCCATCCGGTGGCACGATTTGTTGAGAAGCCGAATCGCGCGAAGGCGACGCAATACCTGAAGAACGGCAATTACTTTTGGAATAGTGGGATGTTTCTCTGGAGGGCATCCACCATTCTGGAGGAGATTCGCCGGCATCAGCCGAAGCTGGCCAAGGCGATTGAGCGGGTTCACGCGTTGATGGCTTCCGGCGCCGAGCCTCGGGAAGTTGAGGCGGCCTACAAAAAGGTGCCGTCGGTCTCGATCGATAACGGGGTGATGGAGTTATCGGCCAATGCGGCGATGATTCCAGTCGGCTTCGGATGGTCGGACGTCGGCAATTGGAGCAGCCTGGAAGAGGTGGCTCCGCGCGACAAGGCCGGCAACGTGGTGAGCGGGCGAGTGATCGATATGGACAGCAGCAACTCCGTGTTGTATGCCGATCGTCGGGTTGTGGCGACCATCGGTCTCTCGGACATGGTGGTAGTGGATACGCCAGACGCGACGTTAATCTGTCCGAAGTCCCGCTCTCAGGACGTGAAACAAATGGTTGAGATCCTGAAGCAGCAGGGTGCGCCGGAGCACCTGGAGCATGTGACGGTGTTTCGCCCCTGGGGATCGTACACGGTGTTGGAAGAGGGGCCCGGTTATAAAGTGAAGCGCGTGACGGTGAATCCCGGCGGGCGCCTGTCCCTGCAGCTCCATCACAAACGCAGCGAGCATTGGGTGGTCATTGCTGGGACTGCCCGTGTCACCCGCGGGGAGGAACTGGTGGATCTCCGGGTAGGACAGAGTACGGCGATTCCCGTGGAAACGCCGCATCGTCTTGAGAACCTCGGGAACGAAACCCTGCATATCATTGAAGTGCAGAACGGCCACTATCTGGGGGAGGATGACATCGTGCGGTTCAAAGATGACTATGGGCGAACGGCCGGTCGGTGATCGACGACGTGGCGAGTCGGCGACTTGGCGGGAACCATTCCCTCGCACCTTTCGCATTCCCCGATCACACGTTGCATGTGGAGTGACAGATGGCGCTCTTCCGTGAATATGATCTCAGAGGCATTGTCGGCGAAGAACTGACGGAGGCGATTGCCGAGCAGGTGGGGCGTGCCTATGCCACCCTTGCGCGCGAGCAGGGCACGTCATGCATCAGTCTTGGAAGAGACGGCCGGTTGAGTTCACCCGCGCTGCAGCAGGCGTTGATCAAAGGCCTGCTCGCCGGTGGGTTGGATGTGGTCGATCTGGGGCTGTGCGCCTCGCCGCTGTTGTATTTTTCCCTGTTTACCTTACCGGTGCAGGGCGGGATCATGATTACCGGCAGCCACAATGCCGCTGAATACAACGGTTTTAAAATCTGTATCGGCAAGGAAGCCATTCATGGCGAGGACATTCAGCATCTGCGCCGGGTCATGGAGTCGGGGCGATTTTCGACCGGCTCGGGACGGCTGTCCTCTCACCCCATTATTCCGGACTACCTGCAGCATCTGAAGCGCAGTTTTGTCGACGTGCGGGCGGATCACCTCCATGTCGTGATTGATTGCGGCAATGGCGCCGCCTCCCTGGTCGCCAAGCAGGCGCTCGAGCAAATGGGGTGTCGGGTCACGGGCCTCTACGATGAGTTAGATGGGCGTTTCCCCAACCATCATCCCGATCCCACCGTGGTGGAGAATCTCCAAGATCTGATTCACACCGTGCAACAACATAAGGCCGATGTCGGCATCGGCTATGACGGTGATGCCGACCGAATCGGCGCGATCGATGAACGGGGCCAGATTTTGTGGGGCGATCGCTTGATGGTGGTGTATGCGCGGGAGATCCTGAGCCGCCGGCCAGGCACGACGTTCATTTCGGAGGTGAAGGCGTCGCAATGTTTGTATGACGACATCGCGGCCAAGGGCGGACGTCCGATCATGTGGAAGACCGGCCACTCGTTGATGAAGGCGAAACTTAAAGCAGAATCGGCGGTGTTGGCGGGGGAAATGTCCGGGCACATGTTTTTTGCCGATCGGTATTTCGGGTTCGACGATGCGATCTATGCGTCTTGCCGGTTGGTAGAGATCTTAGCCAAGACCAAACAATCGCTGTCGAGCCTGGTCGCCGATTTGCCGCAGACTACCGTGACGCCGGAGATTCGTGTGGATTGTCCCGACAGCGTCAAGTTTCAACTCGTTGATCAGGTGCGCACTCAGTTATCTTCCTATCTCGAGGCGGGCAAACCTGTGGGGGCCTCAAACCTCACGATGCGTGAACTGGTCACGATCGACGGAGTCCGTGCCATTTTTGAAGACGGGTGGGGGTTGATCCGCGCATCCAACACTCAGCCGGCATTGGTGCTCCGGTTTGAGGCTCCCTCACAAGCCCGCCTCGATGTCATCCGGGCGACCATCGAAACCGAACTGGCGCAGGCGCGGCGTGTCCTGTCTGTATAGGCGGACTACTCTTCCCCTTCTACTCAGCCCAACCGTGTGCCTGCTGGCGGCCATGCTCACCCTCTTCATGTCGTTGACAGGGGAGGCTGCCGACACCATCCCCGAGGGGAGGGCCGCTGCTTCTACACCGCTTCCCTTCGCGAACGGAGAACGGCTCGCCTACGACGTGACCTGGTTGGGCATGCGCGCGGGTATTGCCACCATGGTCGTGCAAGAAGGCGCCGACGACCGGGGCAAGCCGCAACTCACGCTGAGCATGTCAGCCCGGTCGAGTCCTACGGTGACGAAGTTTTACCCCGTCGACAATCGTGGGGTGTCGCAGGTCGATCTCGAGACGTTTCTTCCACGGCACATGACGTTTGCGCGACGTGAGGGGAAACGGTTTAATGACTTCGACTATACCTTTCGGCACAGCGACGGGGTGGTGACGGCCGTGAAGGACGGCAAAACCGACGAACTGGCCATCCCGCCGGATGTGCAGGATGCCATGTCCTGTTTATATTACGTGCGGAAAGTGCTGCCGTTTGTCCCCGGGACCTCCCTGACCTTGACGGTGCATCACGACAAGAAAAACTACAAGATGGATGTGCGGGTCGAAGGGCTTGAAACGGTGGAGGGAATCTGGGGAAAGCGAGAAACGGCTCGGGTGGTCGTGATCATGCCGTTCCAGGGTATTTTTCTGAACGAAGGCAATATTCGGGTCTGGTTCACCACCGATGACCACCGTGTGCCGGTTCGCATGAAGGCCAAGGTCGTCATCGGCTCGATTGTGGCGGAGCTGACCGAGGGGTATGGAGCGGTCGCACATCCCTAGTCCCTCCGTCTTGGTTTGCTCGCTCGGCTGGAAACCGCTATAATCACGCCACGTTCGTGACGAGGGCTTCGGCTCTGTCCGAAGCCCTCGTCATTTCGACCCGTTGTGGCCCGTTCACTGAGGATTCCGAAGCATGGCGAAATTCCCCATTACGTTAAGCCGTTTTATTATCGAACAACAGGCCGCGCATCCTGAAGCGACCGGTGAATTTTCCGTCCTGCTGACCCAAATCGGCCTCGTTGGCAAAATGATTGCTCACGACTTGCGTCGAGCCGGGCTGAATAAGATCCTCGGCACCACCGGAGAGACCAATGTCCAGGGCGAGGTCGTCAAAAAGCTCGATCAGATTGCCAACGATACGTTTGTGCGCGTCTTTGAACACAGTGGTCTCGTCTGCGTCCTGGCCTCTGAGGAGATGGAAAAGCCTCTGAAAATGGTCCATGAGGGAGCCAAGTACATGTTACTGGTTGATCCTCTGGACGGATCGTCCAATACCGATGTCAATATGCCATTGGGCGCGATTTTCTCCATCCGCAGATCGCGGACGGGGCAGTCCGTCGAGGATGAGTTGCTGCAAAAGGGGACGGCGCAGATCGCCGCAGGCTATGTGCTGTACGGGGCGAGCACCATGCTCGTGTTCACGGTCGGGCAGGGCGTGCATGGTTTCACGCTGGAGCCGTCCATCGGTGAATATCTCTTGTCCAACGAGAACATTCGCATTCCGTCGAGGGGCAAGGTCTATTCGGTGAACGAAGGGAACTACCATCGCTGGCCTGCCGGCACACAGCGCTATCTCGATTATCTGAAAGTGCAGGACAAGCCGACCGGGCGTCCCTACAGCGGGCGATACAGCGGGTGTCTGGTCGCGGATGTGCATCGCATCCTCCTGGGTGGGGGCATCTATCTGTATCCGGGGGAGAAGGACAAGCCGGAAGGAAAACTGCGGTTGATGTATGAAGGAAACCCCCTGGCCATGGTCGTCGAGCAGGCGGGAGGCAAAGCGACGACGGGGACGATGCGAATTCTCGATGTTGAGCCCAAGGCGCTGCATCAGCGGGTTCCGCTCATTATCGGCAGTGCAGAAGATGTGAGTCTGGCGGAAGACTATGTGCAAGGACGGGCGTAACGACTAATGTGATCGAGGTTTGTTGGGAGGTTGATTATGAGCAATCGGGTCCAGGAGATTCTGAGCTGGTATGAGAGCGACAATGCGGGAACGAAGACGAACATCGCCCGACTGCTGAATTCAGGAAAACTCGCCGGCACAGGCAAGTTGGTGATCCTGCCGGTCGATCAAGGGTTCGAGCACGGTCCGGCCAGAAGTTTTGCGCCCAATGCCGGCGGCTACAATCCGCAGTATCATTTCCAGCTAGGGCTCGATGCCGGATGCAACGCCTACGCGGCTCCGCTCGGATTCATCGAGGCGGGCGCCAGTCATTTTGCCGGGCAAATCCCACTCATTCTGAAACTCAACAGCCACGATACCCTTCACGATGAGAAGGATCCCATGCCCTCCGTGACCGGCAGCGTGCGGGACGCGTTGCGGTTGGGATGCTCGGCGGTAGGATTCACGATTTATCCGGGCTCATCCCATTGCAATGCGATGTATGAGCAGTTGCGGGCGATTGCGGAAGAAGCCAAGAGCTGCGGATTGGCTGTGGTGGTCTGGTCGTATCCGCGTGGGTCAGGACTGAGCAAGGAGGGGGAAACCGCCCTCGACGTGGTGGCCTATGCGGCTCAGATCGCGGCACAGCTCGGCGCTCACATCATCAAGGTCAAACTGCCGACCGCCCATCTGGAGCAGGCCGCGGCCAAGAAGGTCTATGAAGCCGAAAAAATTCCTACGGCAACGCTGACGGAGCGCGTCAGGCACATCGTGCAGAGTTCGTTCGACGGGCGTCGCATCGTCATCTTCTCCGGCGGCGCGAAGAGCGATGAAAAAACGGTGTTCGACGAAGTGCGCGCGATTCGTGACGGGGGAGGATTCGGGTCCATCATCGGACGGAATTCATTCCAGCGGCCGAAAGCGGAAGCGGTCAAGTTTCTGAACACGATCATGGCGTTGTACGCGGGCGAAAAACCATAAGCGAAGATCTGTCCGATACCAGTGACCATGGATGACGTTCGTCCCCCAACCGAACCGCGCCCTTCGACGCGGTCCTGGATCTTCCCCGGTATGCTGTTGGCGGCGGGGGTATTGATCGGAGTCATCCTGACCTCGGATCTGGGATGGTTGCCGACCGGACATGCTGTTCCGGAGTCGGCTCCTCCTGTCGCCTCCGTTCCCGTTCCACGGCCGGTTTCCACGGCCGTGCAACCCACCTTGTCCGGTGCCGGTGGACAGAGTTTTGTCGAAGTCGCCAAAGTCGTAAAGCCGGCCGTGGTAAATATCTTTGCGACTCGGAATGGATCGAGTGAAGAGGGCAAGGGCACGCCGTTCGAAGATCCCTTCTTCAGGCGATTCTTCGGCGAAGAGTGGATGAAACGGTTCGAGGCGCCGAAGGAACGCAAGGAACGGGGGTTGGGTTCAGGTGTGATCGTCGATGCCAACGGCCTGATTATCACCAACAATCACGTGGTCAATAAAGCTGACGAGATCAAAGTTTTCCTGTCCGACAAGCGGGAGTTTAAGGCGAAGCTGGTCGGCACGGATGCCAAAACCGACGTCGCGGTCCTAAAAATCGAGGCGACGGGATTGCCCACCGTGGCCTGGGCCGATTCCGACAAACTGGAAGTCGGCGAGTTCGTCCTGGCGGTCGGTAATCCTTTCGGTCTGACGCAGACCGTGACGTTGGGCATCGTCAGCGCCCTCGGCCGTGCAGCCGGTATCGCTGAATACGAAGACTTTATCCAGACCGATGCGGCCATCAATCCCGGGAATTCCGGCGGCGCGCTGGTGAACGTGCGTGGCGAACTGGTCGGCATCAATACGGCTATTTATAGTCAGAGTGGTGGCAACATGGGCATCGGCTTTGCGGTGCCGAGCAACATGGCCCACACCATCATGGAGCAACTCGTTCAGCACGGCAAAGTCGTGCGTGGCTGGTTGGGGGTATCCATTCAGGAACTGACGCCTGAATTGTCGTCGCAGTTCGGTGTGCCCAAAGACGTGAAGGGCGTGCTCGTCAGTGATGTCATGGACGACAGTCCGGCGAAAAAAGCCGGGTTCGAGCGCGGAGACGTGATCGTGGAGTATGACGGTAAACCGATGGATTCTCCGGCGCATCTGCGTAATGCCGTGGCTCAGACGATTGTCGGAAAGAAGGTCACCGTCAAAATCATCCGAGAGAAGAAAGCAAAGTCCATCGATTTGACTATTGCCGAGCAGCCGAAAAATCTCGCCCAGGCCGGGGTGGAGGAAGGCGGAGAGTCAGTGGCGCCAGCAGGATTGCTTTCCGATATCGAGGTGAGGGAGCTGAACACGGAGTTGGCCGGCCGGTACGGACTGAAGGGGAGCGATCGCGGGGTCGTGGTGGTTCGCGTCAAGCCAGGCAGCCCTGCGGAGGAGGCCGGCGTGCGCGAAGGAGATCTCGTGCTCGAGGTGAATCGCAAGTCGGTGGGGACGGTCAAGTCGTATGAACAAGTCGCTGCAAATCTGCCGAAGGACCAGGCGGTGTTGCTTCTGCTGAGACGGCAGGGGCGAGCCATTTATCTGACGCTGAGGCCGTGATTGCTTCGAATCGTCCGTTCGAGGCCAATCACAGAGAGGAGGAAAACAGTATGGTAGCACGGGCCATATTTGTTCTTCTCAGCGCTCTTGCAGGAATGGCCCTGTTTTTGCGGGCCCAGGATCCTAGTCGAGAATTTTTGCTCCTCGGGTTGGGGATGGGTGCGGTCGCCGGCGGTCTCATTCTGGCCGGCGAATATGCGCTTCGCAGACTTTCATTCGGTATTATTGTCGGTGGTGCGGTCGGGTTGTCGGGCGGATTAGTCCTCACGGGATTGGTGGAATGGGTTGGGAGTGCGGTCTTCGATGTCGAAACCTTCCTGTTTCACATCGGCGGATTGGTGTTTCTGCTGGGATTCCCCTATTTGGGGCTCGCGATGGGAGCGCGGTTCGGCAACGAACAGTTTCCATCGGTTTCTCAAGGGGCCGCTTCTTCGGGCAACTCAGCCGCCTGCCTGAAGGTGCTGGATACGAGCGTGATTATCGACGGCCGGGTGGCTGATTTGTGCGAGACGGGATTTCTGGAAGGGCCGTTCCTGGTTCCGCATTTCATTTTGAATGAGTTACAGCATATCGCGGATTCGTCGGATTCGCTCAAACGGGCGCGGGGGCGTCGAGGGCTGGATATTCTGAACAAGATACAAAAGATGCCGGACGTCGACGTCCGCATCGTCGAGGAGGATTTCCCTCACGTCAAGGAAGTTGATGCCAAACTCGTAGTGTTGGCCAAGAAGGTGGGGGGGCGGATCGTCACCAATGATTTGAATCTCAACAAGGTGGCCGAATTACAGGGTGTGCGTGTGTTGAACATCAACGAACTCTGCAATGCCTTGCGACCGGTCGTGCTGCCCGGAGAAACGATTCGCGTGTTCGTGCTGAAGGAAGGCAAAGAGGCCGGGCAGGGCGTGGCCTATCTTGACGACGGCACGATGATCGTCGTGGACAACGCGCGGCGCTGTATCGGCCGCAATGTAGATGTGACGGTCACCAGCGTGCTCCAAACGACGGCAGGGCGAATGATCTTCACCCGGCTGAAGGAAGAGTCGGAACGGGAAGAGTATCAGGTCGCCCGTGGGTAGCCCTGTTGTGAAGAGGGGGGTGAGACCGGTTTGGTCCGGTCATGTGCAACGATCGTCTACTCAGTGGCCGCATCGCCTCCTCTGTTCCGGTTCCATTGTCCGTGAGTCGATCTGTGTCCGCTCGTAAACCGGAGCCGCTACATAAGGGGCCGCGCACGGTGGCTCTGGTGCCTGCGGCTGGTCGTGGCCTTCGAATGGGAGGCCCTGTTCCCAAGCAGTTTCTCGCCTTGGGCGGCCGGCCCATTCTGGTGCAGTCGCTCATCATGCTCCAGGCGTCGCCGGTGATCCACGAGATCATCCTGGCCGTCCCCCAATCCGAACGCCAATACTGTCTCGATCACATCGTGGCGACGGGTGAGTTCCCCAAGGTCACCAAGGTGGTGCCGGGCGGGGAGCAGCGGCAGGATTCCGTGCGGCATGCGCTGGCGGAGGTGGGGTCGGAGACGGACATTGTCCTCGTCCATGATGCGGTACGGCCGTTTCTCACCGAAACCATGATTCGTCAGGTCGTGGAGGCCGCCCTAGCTCATGGGGCTGCGATCATCGCGCTCCCGATGCGTGACACGGTCAAATACGTTGGTGCTGGGGGCGTGATCGAGCGGACGGTAGATCGTCGGCCTCTGTGGCTCGCGCAGACCCCGCAAGCGTTCCGTCGAGAATGGTTGGAGGAAGGTCATCGGAAAGGGCTGTTGGGCGGCGTGCAGGCGACGGATGACGCGCATCTCGTGGAAATGCTCGGGAAACCGGTCGTCGTGGTCGAGGGCAGCGGGGAAAACATCAAGGTCACAAGGCCGGAAGATCTCGTGATCGGGGAAGCCATTCTCCGCTCGCGGGCGGCGGCAAGGAGTGCGGAATGACGGCGGTACGCGTGGGGTGCGGATGGGATATTCATCCCCTGGTCGAAGGGCGGAAATTGATTCTCGGCGGACTCGAAGTTCCCCATCATAAAGGTTTGCAGGGTCATTCCGATTCCGATGCCTTGGTGCACGCCATTTGCGACGCACTCCTGGGAGCGATGGGCGAAGGGGATCTCGGACGTCATTACCCAAGCTCTGATCAACGATTCAAGAATATTTCCAGCCTGAAACTACTTGAAGACGTCGTCGAGAAGTTGCGGGCGAAGGGGTATCGCCTGGCCAATGTGGACAGTACCATCATTGCCCAAGCGCCGCGCCTGAGTTCGCATCTGGCATCGATGCAACAAATCATCGCCGGAGTGTTGCAGGTCGCCCCGGATCTCGTGAACGTAAAAGTCAAAAGCGGCGAAGGGTTGGATGCGGTCGGACGCGAAGAGGCCATTGCCGCCCAGGCCGTGTGTATGATCGAGCGGGCATAGGGGCCTGCGTCATCCAGGCGATGGATCCGTCGCGACTATGTTAAAAGCGATCTCTCAAGACCTCCAGGCGGTGTTCGAACGTGACCCTGCGGCAACCAGTAGGGTGGAAGTTGTCTTGACCTATGCGGGGTTTCACGCCCTGCTGGCCTATCGTGTGGCGCATTGGTTGAAGCAGCGTCAGGTGCCGTTCCTGCCGCGCGCCATTTCTCAACTGGCGCGATGGTTGACTGGGATCGAAATCCATCCATCTGCCAGGATCGGTGCCGGGTTCTTTATCGATCATGGCATGGGGGTGGTGATCGGTGAGACGGCCGAGGTCGGGGACCATGTGACGCTGTTTCAGGGTGTGACGCTCGGTGGTACGGGCAAGGAGCGCGGAAAGCGCCACCCCACGCTGGGAAATCACGTGGTGGTCGGGGCCGGGGCAAAAATTCTCGGCGGCATTACGATCGGCGACAACGTAAAAATCGGCGCGAACTCTGTCGTGCTCAAGTCAGTACCGGCAAACTCCACGGTTATCGGTGTACCAGGCCGGATTATCAAGTCACAGGGCGAACGCCTGCCTGATGCCACCATGGACCATACCAATATGCCGGATCCTACCGCAGACCGGTTCGCCGCGCTCGAGTCGGAACTGATCGAGTTGCGAAAGAAACTGGAAAATCGGGATTCCCACGAATCTCGGTAACACGCCTCCCAGCCATTCTCTTATGCTCACCTACAAGCCCGCCGCATTGTTCAAGCGGGCGGTGCGCCACAACTCTCACTAACGCTTCGCTGTACTCCGGCATCGCCTTGGAGACGCGGCCGGAGTACAGGTGGTGCTTAGTTGGACAGGCAGGTCTTCATGAACTTCTTCCGCTCGTCGCCGGCCAAATTCTTGGCCTTGGCGTCCTTGTTACAGCTTGCCATTTTGTTCTGCTGAGAGGTGCCGGCCGCGGCCTTGGCCGGTTTCGCGGAGAGACATTCTTTCATGAACGCTTTGCGGTCCTCGCCCTTGCCTTCGCCGCTCAGCCCTTTGGCGTCCGCGTCGGCATTGCAGGTCTTCATCTTGTTCTGTTGGGCCCCTGCGAAACTCAGCTGCGGGGTCACCAGGACGGCGGCCAACATGAGGGAGAAGCATGCGATAGTCAGATGTTTCATCGACGGCTCCTTGTGAAGGTGGAGGGGGATTGTCGGCGAAACTATAACAAATGTGAGGACATCTGTCTCACAGGGAAAGTTCCTTACGGGAGATCGGGGATGGACGTGTCGGTATAGTCCACTCGAACCAGGTACAACCCATGGGCGGGAGCGGTTCGACCTGCGGCGGCTCTGGCGCGCGCTGCTAGCAGCCTAAGCATATCGGATGCCGTGCGTTTGCCCTGTCCCACCTCGACCAAGGTGCCCACGATCGAGCGGACCATTTGCTTGAGAAACCGGTCGGCATAGAACGCACAGATGATGAGGTCGCCCTGTCGACGGAGCTCTGCCTGTTGCAGGTGGCATTGTGGGTTGTCGTTATCGGTCGGGGCGGTTTCGAAGGAGGAAAAATCCTGGTTTCCGATCAGGCAGGCGGCGGCGTCTTTCATGGCGGCCAGGTCCAGCGGCTTGTAGAGCATCCAGGCGCGTTCGCGGAGCAGCGGCGCGCGTTCCCGACGATTCAGCAGATGGTATTCGTACAGCTTCCCTTTCGCGGAGTAGCGCGCATGAAACGCATCGGTGACCGCGACGACCGACAGGGCGCTGATATCGGCAGGGAGGTGGGCGTTCAGGGCGCGTACCCACTCGCGTTCCGACAGACCGCGATCGGTTCGAAAGCTGGCGACCTGCCCTAAGGCATGCACGCCGGCATCGGTGCGGCCGGCCCCGACGACCGTGAGCCGTGTCTGGGCGATCGCCGACAATGCCTGCTCCACCGTCTCCTGGACGGTCGGCGCGTTCGGTTGCCGTTGCCAGCCGGCATAGTGCGTCCCGTCATACTCGAGGACGAGTTTAAATGTGGTCATGGTGTGAGAGAGAACGGGGAAACTCTAGCCCAATGGCGCGGCGTCTGTCACCTGGGCGGATTGGTGCGGAGGTACGTCTTGACCCCTTCAAAGATCGATTCGGCGATGTGGGCCAGGAAGGGTTGGGAGCGCATCTGATCTTCTTCGGCAGGATTCGACATAAAGGCGATTTCAGCGAGGATGCTGGGCATGGTCGTAAATCGAAGCACGTAAAACGGCGCTGTTTTGACACCATGATCGATCGTGCTATAGCGCCCGTTCAGATTCGTCACCATGGCCTGTTTGGCGGTCCAGGCGAGTTCCTGGGAGTGTTCGATTTTTTTCGAGGTCAAGAGGTCGGCGACGATATATTCCCAGCCGACGCCGGTACTGTTCAGCGGCGTGCCGTTTTCCCGTGCCGCGACTTCCAACGCCCGTTGGTCCTTCGCTTCTCCGAAGTGATAGATCTCCAATCCGCGCACGCCCTTGTGCGGGTGTGAGTTGACATGGATCGAAATGAACAGGTCGGCGTCTTTGCCGTTCGCAAACTTGGCCCGGTCTTCCAACTCGATAAATGCGTCCCGATCGCGGGTCATGAGCACGCGCGTGTTAGGCAAGGTCGCGAGTAGATCCTTCAGCAGGAGACCAACTTTCAGCGTGACGTCCTTTTCGGTTGTGCCATGCTGCCCGATGGTGCCGGGGTCTTTCCCGCCATGTCCAGGATCGATCACGATCGTCTGGGTCTGGTGTGCCGGTTTGGGAGCTGTTGGCCGGACCGGTTCGGTGACTGTGGGACTCGGAATCGTCGGGGGCGTCGGGAGCGCCACAGCAGGGGCAGACGGCGAGGTGGTTGAAGTTTCACCGATCTGCCGGACTTGATCCTTCGCCTTGTGAGAGATGTCGACGACAAGGCGGTCCGGATTGTCCAGGGAGAAGACTTTATACTTGAGGCCCTGCGTGCGTGGCAGGGTAATGGTCACGACTCGGGGCCGACTTTGTGCAATCTGAAACACTTGTGGAATGGTGCCGCCCGAGACGCGTTGCCGTGAAGATTTTCCCAGGATGGCGTTACTGACCTCAATGACGACGCGGTCAGGGTTCCGTATGTGCGTGTCGGTGAAGGAGGCCTTGTGATTCAGGTCAAGGACCAGGCGTGTGCCCTCGGGAGTCGACCAGGTGCGAAGATCGCGGATGACAATAGGGTAGCGTGAGCTGCCGGCCTGTTCCTGTTTGATGAGGAGGAAGTGCGGGGAAGTCGTTTCCCCTGCGACCTGCGGCATGTCCGGCCAAGCCGGCGCAGTCGGCATGTCGGTGTTCGCGGCAGCGATTGCGCCCGCCAAACACCAGGCCACGCTCAGGAGGAGGCAGGTGCGGAGCAGTCGGACGATGGAGGGCAGGAGTCCAGGCTCCCCGTGAGAAGGTACCATCTAGGCCTTTTCTCAGATGTTTGTGGTATTGTCAACAAAAGCTCTCAAACTTCGTGATTCTAGATGGCGACACATCTTCTTGTCGATGGATATAACCTGGTCGGTGGTGCTGGAATGGCGGGGCCCAGTGGGTCCGGTCGTCTGGAGGCGGCACGTGACGCGTTGGTCCGGGACCTGGCCGGCTACCGCCGCCGGAAGGGTCACGCGATCACCGTCATCTTCGACGGGTGGCAAGGAGGCCTGGGGGCTGAACACCGAGAGTTCCAGTCGGGCGTGGAGGTCGTGTATTCCAAGCGGGGCGAACGCGCCGATCAGGTGGTTCAACGGCTCGCGCGTTTGTATGGCAGGGATTGCGCGGTGGTGTCCTCGGATCATGAAGTGGCCAATGCAGCAAGGGCCGCCGGAGCGTTCGTTATTGGAGCGCCTGAGTTTCGTGCCAAGCTCCATGAGCGGCCGTCGAGGGCAGCTGCTCTCGCGTTCAAAGAATTGGATCGGGGTGAGGCCGAAGTGGTGAAACGGTCGAAGGACAAGGGCGGCAATCCCCGCAAGCTCCCCAAGTCGCTACGCAAACGCAACCAGCAACTCAGGGAATTTTGAACAGTCGGCGCGCGTTGTCGCTGGTGAGTCGGCCGATGTCCTCCGCCGTCATGCCGCCACCGTGGGGTGTGATCGTGGCCAGCGTCTCGGCGACGTATTTCACATAGGCGGGTTCGTTCCGTTTCCCGCGATGGGGAATCGGGGTGAGGTACGGGCAATCGGTTTCGATGAGCAGCCGGTCGGCCGGCACAGTCCTGGCGATGTCCCGCAGCATAGTCGCGTTCTGAAACGTCAGAATACCGGAAAACGACAGGTAGAATCCCAGCTCCAGCGCATCTTTCGCCAGCCAGGCGTCTCCGGAAAAGCAGTGAAAGACCCCGCCGATCTCTGAAGCGCGTTCTTCCTTCAAAATACGGATGGTATCGTCCTGCGCCTCGCGCGTGTGGATGATGACCGGAAGTTTCAGCTCCCTGGCCAATTGAATCTGTTCGCGGAAGCGGCGGCGCTGGAGCTCCGGATCGGAATGGTTGTAGTGATAATCGAGGCCGATCTCGCCGTAGGCCACGACCTTGTTGTCCCGGGCCAACTGCCGCAGTTCGTCATACCAATTGTCCGCGATGTGTTTCACCTCGTGGGGATGGACGCCGATCGAGGCATACACAAACGGGTAGTGACCGGCGAGGGCAACCGCCGATCGGCTGGTCGCGAGGTCACAGCCGATCGTAATCATGGTGTCCACCCCGGCCTCTCGCGCCCTGGCGATCATGGCCTCGCGGTCGGATTCGTAGCGCGCATCGTCGAGATGGGTATGGGTGTCGATCAGCATGAGATGGATGCTCGCATCGAACGGCCTGAATGTGACCGAAGTGGCAGGATGGTCTGCGCCTACACCGTCTTGGTCGCGAGGGACTCGGCCATGCCATAGAGCAACGCTTCGGTGTCGCTCCAGGCCAGACAGGAATCGGTGATGGACATGCCGTAGGTCAAGGCCTTGTTCGGATCCCAGCTCTGCCGGCCCCCCTGCAGGTGACTTTCCAGCATGAGGCCCATGATGGACCGCCGGCCCTGCTGAAATTGCTTGAGGACGTCGCCGGCGACTTCGACCTGCCGTTGGTGATTCTTGCCGGAGTTGTCGTGCGAGCAGTCAACCATTACGCCACGGGCCAGCCCTTCGCTCGCGACGGCGGTTTCAGCGCGGGCGATGTCTTCGACGCTGTAGTTGGTGCGCCCACCCCCGCCGCGCAGCACAATGTGATGATCGGGGTTGCCGGTGGTTTTAATGATGGAGGTGACGCCGTCGGCATTCACGCCGACAAAATGGTGCGGGCTGCGGCTGGTGATCATCGCATTGATGGCCACTTGCAGGCTGCCTTCGGTGCCGTTCTTGAAGCCGACCGGCATGGAGAGGCCGCTGGCCATTTCCCGGTGAATCTGGCTTTCCGTGGTGCGCGCACCGATGGCGGTCCAGCTCAGGAGGTCGGCAATATATTGTGGCGTGACCGGATCGAGGAGTTCAGTGGCGCATGGCAGGCCCTTGCCGTTGATATTCAACAAAATGGTCCGGGCCAGTTGAATGCCCTGGGCAATCTCGCAGGTCCCGTCCAGGTGGGGGTCGTTGATCAAACCCTTCCAGCCGACTGTCGTTCGAGGTTTTTCGAAGTAGGTCCGCATGACGACCAGCAATTTGTCGCGCACGGCCTCGGCGACCGGTTTGAGCCGGTCGGCATATTCGTAGGCGGCCGCAGGGTCATGAATCGAGCAAGGGCCGACGATCACGATCAGCCGGTCATTATCGCGGCCATGCAGGATGTTCCGGATCGCCTGTCGCGTCTGAAAAACCAACTCGGATACCTCGTCTCCGATCGGCAGTTTCGTTTTGACATCGCGGGGCGAGGGTAGCGGTTTAATCTCTATGACGTGCTGGTTATCGATCGGCCTGGTCATGGTGGTCCCTTAATGAGCGGTCTGGTTGCTAGACGGTCAAATGAAAATTGTGGGTTAACATAGCGAAAAGTGAAGGAGAATGTCCAGTGGGGTGGGCGAGAGGTGCATTGCCTTGCATTCAACCGGGCGCTTTGTTACAAAATCACGGTTCACAGGATTGTTCCCGGGGAACTCGGACATTCATGGTTTCTCGACACACTGCAAGCACATTCGGGTCGGGCATTGCACTGCTGCTGGTGACATTGCTGCTGGCGATGGCGCCGTTCGCCGCCGCGCTTGAGATCCACCACGAGCTGGCGGCCGCCGATCACGACGGGCACGAACATTCCGACACCGACCTCTGCCAGTGGGTGCAGTATCACACCGGTCATTCGCTGACCGGTGATGTGCCGGTCCCTTGTGTGTTTCTCGCCCATGGGCCACCTCAACCCTCACCGGCGCCGGTGCTTCTTTCTCAATCGCTTCCGACTTCTCGCGCCTCCCGCGCACCGCCTCAACGATAATTCCGCGCTGCCATGTGTGCATCAGTGGTCGACCTGCGTCGAAAACCGGAGTTGCGTCTCCGGCTTTGCGTAGGGAAGGAATATTCGTGAGGAAGCTACAATGTGGTCACTCAGAGCATTGATGGTGTTGTGTATAGGCTGCTGGCCGGGCGCGCTCGGCGTCTTTTCTGCGCAAGCCCAGCAACCGACGGGGGATGCCGGTCGCACGCTGGTGGGCATTGTCCAGAACCAGGACCTCCGGCGCGTGTCCCAGGCCACCGTTGAGGTGAAGGATCAGGAAGGGACCGTGGTCGTGACAGCGGTGGCCAACGATGCGGGAGAATTTACGGTGGAGCTGCCGGCTCAGGGGACCTATTCCGTGAGCGCCCGGCTGGAAATCTACCGAAGCGAATATCTCATCCTCAAAAGTGGAGCGCAGCCCGCCGGACCGGTGACGCTGACGCTAGCCAAGACCCATGAAATCTCCCTTGAAGTGGTCTCGCCCCTGGCGCCGATTCAGTACAAGGCATCGAGCGAGACCTATGCACTCAGCCGGAAAGAGATCGAAGCCTTGCCGCGCGGCAACAATAACGATCTCCAGGATGTGCTGCTGACGATCCCCAGCGCGGTGTATGGGTCGCTCAAACAGGTGCATATCCGGCAGGACCACGCCAATTTGCAGCTGCGTATCGATGGTGTCCCGATCCCGGACACCGTCTCCTCCACGTTCTCGGATGTCCTCAGCCCGCGCGCCTGGGATCGAGCCGATGTCATTCTTGGCGGGATGGAGGCGCAGTACGGCAACAAGGCGGCGGCGGTGTTGGATATCACGACCAAAAGCGGGACCAAGCCGGCATTCGGATCGGTGCAGATGATGGGAGGCTCAAACGGGACGCTCAATCCGTCATTCGAATACGGCGGCACGGTCGGCGAAAAGTTCCGGTTCTATATTTTAAACAGCCACACGGCGACGAACCGCGGCATCGAGCCGCCGACGCTGGGTCATTCGGTGTTCCACGGACAGAGCGAGCGGAATCAAACCTTCATCCGCGGCGATTACCAACACGACAATAAGAATAACTTCACCTGGTTGTTCCTGAATTCCGTCGCGAAGTATCAAATTCCCACGACGCCTGGTCTCGAACTTGATCCGAGCGGACAGATGTTGCCGCTCCTGCAGGCGGGGCGTCCAGGGTTTGCGCCGGTGGCCTCACAGGCCATCAATGAATTTCAGAAGGAGAACAATCAATACGGCCACATGGTCTGGCGGCATGACGTCAATGCGAATAACTTCTTCAGCTTGGCCGGGTACATGCGACACACGCGTGCCACGTTCAACACCGATCCGCTCAACGTGCTGGCCTACACGGCCGATCCGACGGCGCCGTTTTCGTCCGCCGATCAGGATCGCAATGCCTACTCGACGGGCCTGCGATTCGATTACACCTACGTGCATAGCAAGGAGCATCTCATCAAGGCCGGCTTCCAGCTCGATCGCACGCAGTCGGTGAACAAGACTCGGCTCTTTACCTTTGCCGATGACGGGGCGGGGAATCCAACCGGCGATCTGCTCAGTCTGAACGCCGACAATCGCCAGATTGGCTATCGGCAGGAATTTTGGATTCAAGATCAGTGGAGCCCCAACGACAAGTGGACGTTCAACCTCGGCCTGCGCGGCGATGCCGTACAGTATCTGCGGAACGAGGGCCAGGTCAGTCCGCGACTGGGTGCTACGTATAAGTATGATCAGTCGAACGTGTTCCACGCGTTTTATGGCCGAATGTTCACGCCGCCGAACCTGGAAGCGATTTCGTTTGCGAAACTGAACACGCTCGGAACCAGGGCGCAGCCGGACGATGTGACGAACAACACCGTGCGGGCGGAGCGTGCGCATTATTTTGAAGTCGGCAGCTACCATGCGTTGAATCGCTATGCCACCTTGCAATTCACCGGCTGGTATAAGCTCAGCAACTTCCTGTCGGACGCCGGGCAATTCGGCACCACTCCGCTCTTGAATTATTTTGCGTTCGAGCGAGGCTGGCAACGCGGAATCGACGGCGCGTTAAAGTTGCAACTCACCGACAACCTGACGGCGCGCGGCAACGTGGCTTGGGGGCAATGTAAAGGGTATGGCTTGCAGTCGGGGCATTTCCTATTGGAAGCGAAGGAGATTGCCGACATCAATTCGCGTGGTGGGGTGTTCTGCGATCACATGCAGACCCTGACCAGTTCGGCCGTCGTGACCTACAAGTTCCTGGAACGGACGACGATGACCGGCCAGATGTTGTTCGCGTCGGGCTTGCGGACCGCCGAAAATGAAGACGCGAAGACCAATTCCATCCACAGCCCGTCCTATACGATTTACAACCTGTCCATTGCCCATGTGTTTCCGCTGCCGTGGGACGGACAGAAGTTCTTGCTGGGATTCGACATCATCAATCTGTTGGATCAGAAGTATTACATCAATCAAGGCGAGGGGAGCATCGGACTGGGTGTGGCCCATGCGGGGATGCCGAGATCGTTCTTCTTCCGTGGCCAATGGTTCTTCTAGTATGATGCTGAAACGGGTCACCAGCGGCGTTCTCAGTCGCCCGGCTCCCTGCGACGTACCGCAAGGGTCCGCCTCAGTCGACGGGCTCCCTGCGGCCTTGTTGGATGGCCCGTTTGAGCATCATCATGAAACTGGTTGGAAGACGATATGACGAACATCATCGATGGAATTCGATCACTGACAGTACCCATGGTAGTGCTCGGCATGTGGTGTCTGCTGCCTGTATCTGCCATCGCCGCGACAGGGGATGAGGCGACGCATGAGGCGGATCATGCGCTGGATGCGGATATCATTGAGCTGCCCGAAGTGCATGTACATGGACTTCCGCTGAACCAGGATCAACAGGCGGGGCCGGTGCCGAAATCGACCCCCTGGCCGGCCATCCCTTCATCGCTCGAGGGGAAGCCGCTCGACGATTGGATGAAGGCCCGCCTGCTCGTCTCCAAAGAGGCACAGGTGACGGTGGTTGTGCTGGAATCGGCGAAACATCGTGAACTGACGATCGCCGGCATCATCGCGTTGAATCAATGGACCTTCGCCCCGCAACTCAAAGGCGACGACCCCGTCGACGGCGAACTCACCGTGCGGATTCACTTCCGTTCGCAGTAGTAGCATGAAGATTCAGCGAGGCAAGTGAACCTTGCCACTTGGCAGTATCTTCTCCTCTACCGTGATACGGTTCGAGAAGAAGACAAAGTGTCGGGGCCGGACTGTCTTTTCCAAATGATGCGTGACGCCGGGGCTCCGATCCCATGCCGTGAGGTATGGGATCGGATGGTGGCTGACCTCATTCGCTGTCAGGCTTCGCCGATGTGAGCGAGACCGATCAGAACGCGAGCGCGGCTCGTTCGTCCTGATCCCGGATCGCCGCCGCAAAACGCTTCATGCGCTCGACTAACGCCTTCTCTTCGGGGTCCAGTTTATCTTCGCTCTTCAGGGGGAGGAGCACCGCGTAGGGAACCGACTTGACGACGGCGGCAAAAATTTTATGCGCTGCGTCGACGCTGATCCCGCCTTCCCTTGTTTCCAGCATTTCGAGAAAACGATTCATTCCTTTTCGCTTCCCGTTGTACTCCCCCTTGACGGCGGCTTCACTGACCACTTCCAGCTGCTTGAAGTACGGGGTGAAGTTTCCGCTCGTGGACAGGTTTTTTTGTTCCATCACCATCAACGTGATTTTGTCGATCCACGGCGGTGCGACCCAGGCGTTTGCGTCGACGGGGCCGAGAGAAACGGCCATCCATACCGGAATGATCAGCAAGAAGGTCAGCTGCCGGAAGGATCGTGCCATGATGGACTCCTTTCAGTCGAGCGGTGGTCGTGGTCGATTGATATGGCGAGGTTCCACTCAACGAGAGGCAACATGAGTGCCAGTTGCAGGTCGGATCGTAACCGATGGAAATGTCGACAATGCACAAGACGCGTGCTCAGACGGCGAGCGGTCGCGCACAGGACGCTCCGTTCGAAACGATTGGGTCATCCGGGGAATGTCTCTCTGGAAGGCGGCTGAGCGCTAACAGTTCTCTGCAGGAATTAGCGGCTGCTATGGTCGGGGCCGTAAAGGCACCGGCCGTTTGGTCAAATCATTATGGACCCAGTTATTCTCCGCGTTGACATCGATGCCGCGGACCGATGGCGGTTTATCGAGATTCACATATTGGAAGGTGCCGAAGGGCTGGATCTCGTCATCCGTCGGTAATTGGTCGCGGTTCCAGCCTCCGCCAAGCGAACGGATGAGCGCGACCGAGGTGCGTAGTAATTCGGCCTTGATCTGCACCGACTCAATCCGCGCGGTCAGCATGGCGACTTGGGCGTAGATCAGCTCAAGGCTGGAGGCCAATCCACCTTGATACAATTCCATGGTCAGGTCTTGCGTTTTGAGCGTCGCTCCCACCGCCGCGTCCTGCCGGTTGGCCGCGAGGGTCAACCGGTTGGTCAGGCTCAAATTGTTCTCGACCTCGCGAAACGCATTGAGCACCGTCGATCGATATCGATCCTCCGTCTCGCGATAGGCAGACCAGGATTGCTGCAATTGCGCGCGACGATACCCGCCTTGGAAAAGCGGCAGCGACACGCTTGACCCGTAGGACCAGAAACTATTCGCGAGTGAGAAGAGACTGAAGGCCTCATCTTCAAACCCGCCGCCGAGCCGAAACGAGACATTGGGGTAAAACGCGGCCCGCGCAATACCAATCGTGCGGTTAGCTTGCGCCATTCGGCGTTCCATCGCGGCGATATCCGGCCGGCGCTCCAGTAGCGTAGACGGAAGCGTTTGCGGGATGGTGAATGTGGCCATCTTGAGATCGTTGACCGGCTCGATCTTGAAGGCTGCAGGCGCCATATTGAGCAGGATGGCGATTGCCTGCTCCAGCACTTGGCGTTGGCCTTGTATCTGGGCCCGTCTCGTTTCGGTGCTGAACAGGAGAGACTCCACGCGGGCGACGTCGAGTGCCGATGCAATCTGGCCGATGAACTGCGCGTTGACGAGTTCCAACGACTGGGTGTAGAGCGCGATCGATTGGGTGTAAATCGCATCCTGCGCGTCGAGGCCGCGTAACGCAAAATAGTTTGCCGCGACTTCCGCTTGCAGGCTCAGCCGCGCGAGTCCGAAATCAGCGGCCCGTTCTTCGGCGCGATAGATCTCCACGCGTGTCGCGTTGCGAAGTGCCGACCAGAAGTCGGGTTCCCAGGATGCGATCCCGCCGGCGGCCACGCTCGATTCTTCCAGTGGACTGTCTGGAGCGCGAAACAAGCGGTGGAGTGACTGTCGATTGTCGCTCGCATCAAATCCCAATCCGACGCGAGGGAGGTATTGCGACCGGGCTTTCATCATCGCATCGCGGGACTGCACAAATCGTTCGGCGGCGGCCTGTAGGTCTGGGTTCGCGGTCAACGCCTGCGCTTCCAACCTATCCAGAACCGGATCGTTAAACAGCTTCCACCAATCCTGGCGCAACTCGCCGTCAGACGGTGTCGCCTGTACGAAGGGGCTCGACCCGTGCCATGAGTCGGGAACGACGAACTGAGCCGGCTCATAGGGAGGCGAGAGATCGACGGCTGGAAACGTACTACAGGCCGGGAGGCCGAGCGCCAGCAGCAGCACGCCGGCAGCGGCTATGCTTGTGAATGGGCAGGCCCAGGGCTGTTCGGCTGGTGTGTGAGGTTGCCTGTCTGTGGAGCATGTCATTTCGAAGATGGGTCCTTCGTGACTGGCGTCGTGCTCCCCACGAGGTCGTAACCGGGCGCCGGCGTGACGACGCGGACCTTGTCGCCCTCCAGCAATGCGGCGCTCGGGTTATTCACGACGCGGTCCTGGCTGGATAGGCCTCCTGCCACCTCGACGGCATTATCCATGAGCTTGCTTACCGTGATGGGTTTCAGATGCACACGGTCGTCCTCCGTCACCACTGCCACCTGTGTGCCATGCTCTTGGAACACTAACGCAGTGGAGGGAATGGTGAGCGCATTCCGGTCGACCGGCGCGGTGAGATGAACTTGGGCATAGGACCCTGGCCACAAGGCCCGGTCTTCGTTGTCGATCGTGAAGACCGTCACCGCAGTGCGGGTGCTGACATCAAATCCGCGGGCGACCGTGAGGAATTTCGCGGTGAAATGACGATCGGGCAGTTGCGGCACCGTCACGTCGGCCGTCAGCCCCGGTTTGAGAAAGGCCCCGAAGGATGCCGGTACGTTGACAAACAGCCGCAGCATGCTGACGTCGGCCACGGTAAAGAGATTGGTGATGGAACTCCGATTACTGATGTTCCCTTCCTTATTGATGTAGTCGCCGACATTGATGTTGCGGACCGTCACGACACCGTCATAGGGCGCGACGATGGTTTTGAATTGAATCAGCGCCTCAAAATTCTTCACGTTCTGTTCCGACGCCTTGACCCTGGCCGCTTCGGCCTTCGCGTTGGCTTCCTGCACGGAGATCGATTGTTCGGAGACCGCGTGATTTTTGCGCAGCGCGACCCAGCGTTTCGCCGTCAGGTCGGCAAGGGCATACTTGGCTTGTTCTGCAGCGAGATCCGCTTTGGCCTGGGCATACTGGGCATCGAGGGCCGGCGCGTTGATTTCGGCGAGGATGTCGCCCTTTTTCACCAGGGCGCCGTAGTCCTTGTACCACATCTTGACGTAGCCGGAGACCTGCGCATAGATCGGCGCTTCGAACCAGGCCTGAATATTTCCGGGGAGGCTGATGGTTTCAGTCGGCGGCACCGGCGTCGGGTAGGTGACTGCCACCGTGGGAACGGTGTCCTCCAGCGTCTGCTTGCGCAAGGTCGTGGCGTCGACATTGCTCTCATAGATTCGATAGCAGAGATAAACCAGGAGCAAAAAGAACCCTGAAAGGACTCCGGAACGTTGATGCAGAAGCTTCAGCATCACAGGTGCTCCTTTGCCGGAAGGCTTCGCCCGTCATAGAGCATGGCATATACGCAGGGGACGAAAAACAGGGTAAAGACAGTGGCCACGAACAGGCCGCCGATGACGGCGCGTCCGAGCGGCGCATTCTGAGAATACCCTGTCGCCATGGGCACCATGCCGAAGATCATCGCCGACGCGGTCATGAGAACCGGACGGAAGCGGGTCGTCCCGGCTTCCAGCGCGGCACGCAGGGCTTCGCCGTGCGTTTCAAGCCGTTCGCGTGCGTAAGAGACGACCAGAATGGAATTGGCTGTCGCTGTTCCCATCGTCATGATGGCGCCGGTCAGCGCAGGCTCCGACAGACGCGTATGCGTCAGGAACAGGGCCCAGGCGATACCAGCCAACGCGCCGGGCAAGGCGGTGATGATGATGAACGGGTCGAGCCAGGATTGAAAGTTGACCACGATCAGCAGATAGACCAGCACGATTGCGGCGAGCAGTCCGAAGATCAGCTCGAAATAGGCGTCGTGCATGAGTGAGGCCTGGCCGTGGATTTCGATGGCGGCGCTGCGAGGTAGTTCGTGTTCCATGCTCTTGGCGACTGTTTCGACATCGTTCAGGACGCCGCCCAGGTCGCGCCCTTCAGTCCCGACATAGATGTCGAACAGGGGCATGATGTTCGCGTGGGTGATTACGCCCGGTGTGCCCTCCGCCGAGAGGTCGGTGAGATTGCCGAGTAATTGCACATCATGGTTGTCAGCAGCCTCGCCGGAGGATTCGACGGGAATGGTTTTGAGGCTATTGACGCTATTGACCTGAGCTTGCGGCGTATACACGTTGATCAGATAGGACATGCCGGTCTTGGGATCGAGCCAATACACCTGGTCGATCTGTTGGCTGCCGGCGGTCGTCATCAGCAGGTTGGACGCCATGTCCTTCTGGGTTCGGTTGACGGCCAGGCCGAATGTGCGATTGCCTTCCACCATGAGCGTCGGCGTGCGCATGGTTTGTTGGATGACCACGTCGGTGGCGCCGGGGATCTGGCGCAACTTGCCGGCCAATTTGCGGGCGAACTCGTAGTTGGGGTGCATGTCCGGGCCCTTGATCTGTACGTCGATCGGCGCCGGCGCCCCGAAGTTGAGAATTTTGGCGGTCAGGTCGGACGGCTGGAAGGTGAATTCGGTGCCCGGATACCGCTCTGCTAAACCCTTGCGCAGAATGCGGCGGTACTCCCACACCGGCGATTTTTCGTTTTTCAACAGAATCGTCAGGTCGCAATCCTGCGAGCCGATGGTCGGCGTCGGAATGAACGCGAGATTATGCGCCCCAACCGGCAGGCCGCAGTTGCTGACAATGTTTTCGACTTCTCCGGCCAACAACTCTTCCACGCTGTTCGAGACCAGCGTGGCAATACGTCCCGATACCTCGATGCGTGTTCCGAGCGGTGCCCGCATATGCATCTGAATGACACCGGATCTGATCTCGGGAAAATAATCGCGCCCCAGAAAAAAGAACAACGACAGCGAGGCCACGGCGATGATCAGAGAGATCGTCACGAATGCACGGCGCTTGGCGATGACCCGTTCGAGCAACATCCCGTAGCGCTCGCGAAACCGATTGAACCCGCGTTCGAATCCCTGTTGAAAGCGGACGAGTGGGTTCCGTGAGGGACCTGAACCGAGCTGCTCCGGATGCTCAAGCGACTTCGACATGGTGACCCTTCATCATATATTTCGCCATAGTCGGCACCAATGTGCGTGACAGGATGAAGGAAGCCAGCATCGCAATGATGACCGCTTCCGCCATGGGTTTGAACAGATAACCGGCGACACCGCCCAGTTCGAACAGGGGAATCCACACAATGGCGATGCAGAGCGTTGCGACGAACGTCGGGACCACGATCTGATTGGCCGCATCGACAATGGCCTGTTCGAGCGGTTTGCCCATTTCGAGATGCCGGTCGATATTCTCGATCATCACGGTTGCATCGTCGACGAGGATGCCGACAGCCAGCGCCAAGCCGCCCAAGGTCATGACGTTGATCGTCTCATCGAGCCAATGCAGGCCGATCAGCGCGGTCAGGATGGAGAGCGGAATCGAGGTCCAGACGATCACCGTGGCCCGCCAGGAACCCAGGAGCAACAACACAATCAGGCCGACCAGCGCGCCGGCGGTGGCCATTTCGTGCAGCACATCGGCAATCGAATCCTTCACGAAGGTAGAGGCATCATCGAGGAGTTTGATTTCGACTCCCTCCGGAGAGATTTGCTCGGCGCGCGGGATCATATTTTTGATTCCATTGACCACGTCGAGGGTTGACGCTTCGGTGCTCTTCATCGCGACGATGATGACGGTCTGCTTCCCCTTCACCAGCACGGCGTTTTGTTGGACCCGACCCATGAGGCGCACCGTGGCCACATCGCGCAGATAGATATAGGCGTTGTCTTCCCGTTTGACCGGAATGTCGCTGAAATGCTCGATCTGCATGGGGGAGGCATTCGTCTGGACGATCCAGTCGGTCTGCTTGATCTTGATGTCGCCGGACGGCAACACGAGATACTGCTGCATGAGAACATTGTGTATGTCCGCCGGAGTCAGATTGCGGGCGAGCAGTTTTTGCTGATCGAGATTGACCATGACCTGCATGTCCTGGCCCCCGTAGGGGTGCGGCAGGACGATGCCCGGTACCGTCACGAGCAGAGGGCGGATTCGCATGTAGGCCAGGTTGTACAGTTCCGCCGGCGTCAGCCGGTCGGAGCTGATTTGCAGCATCGCGACAGGGATCGAAGAGGGCGCGAGACGCATGACCATGGGCGGAGAAATGTCGGGCGGGAGCGCCTTGACGACGGTCTGCGCGATGGCGGTGATATCTGCCTCTGCCCGGCCCACATCTACTCCGTCCTGGAGAAAGATGTTGGTGATACTGCTGCCATAGTAGGAATGACTGTGGATGTATTTGATGCCTTCCACCGTCGACGTCAGAAAGCGCTCGAAGAGGTACGTGATGCGTCCTTCCACTTGCTGCGGCAGCAGACCGGCGTAAGCCCAGACCACCGAGGTGACGGGTATCGTGATATTCGGAAAGACGTCGGTCGGCATGTGAAGCACCGTGATGGTGCCCAGCAGCACAATAAGAATGGACATCACGACAAAGGTATAGGGTCTGCGGAGGGCGATGAGGACGATTTCATTCATGCAGACAGTCCTCTCTTTCAACCCGAAGGGGTTGCAGATACAGCGTCAATCGATGAACAGTTGTATGCGGCTCATGTTGGTGGAATAGAGCAAGGTTCTTGCCGTCGTGCGGTTTGTGTGGGCGAGGACAGGCAAGGATCGGTTATTCGCACATTTGGGGAGAATCCTCACCAATCGAGGGCTGTCGAGCGCCTGCAAGGGAAGGACCGACTCACGAAGGGGCAGAATCGCACTGTGCGCACAGTGCAAAGTTTCACAGTTTCCCCGGACGAGAAATCGGCGTCTGCGTCCAGACATCACGGTCCCGCCACCAGATTCGCAGCAATTGTCGCGGTTTGGTGGACCGTCGCGTGAACGATTGTGTTGGTATTAATCTTGCGACCGCCTGGATGTCGAAAGCGGCCAACTGTGTCAGGGAATGCTCACGCTTACAAAAAACTATCTGTGATGAGAGCACCAGGGAGGTCGGCGCAATGAAGGGAATGCAGAGATTCGGTATGGTGATGGGAATCGCAGCGGGGCTTGCGACGGGGCTGGCAGTCGTCGAGCCTGTGCGGGCAGACACGCTCACGATCGGCGCAGCCTATAGTCTGAAGGCGGCGTTTCAGGAAGTGGTGCCGATGTTCGAGAGTGAATTCGGCGCGACGGTCAAGGTCGTCTATGGCTCATCGCAAACCCTCCGCCGGGAAGTGGAGAACGGAGCTCCCGTCGACGTGTTGCTCACCGCGGTGGACGATCTGGAGAAATTGCAGAAGAAGGGACTGACTCTCAACGGCGGCCCCGAAGTTTACGCGCAAACGTCTCTCGTGTTCGTCATGTCGACTGCTTCCCAGGCCATGCCGATTTCCTTTCACGACATGTCATCGGAGGGAAGAACCAGGGTGGCGATCGGGACGTTTGAGAGTGCCGCCGCCGGACCCCTCACGGCACGGGCGCTTCGCGCAGCGGATCCCTCGTATAAGGACCGGTTCCGCCTGATCTCGGCCACCCATCACGATGAAGTCATCAAGATGATCCGTAGCGGTGAGGCAGAGGCGGGGCTTGTCTACCGTGTCGATGCGATCCACAACAGCGGGTTGGTGCGCATCATCGATGAAACGCCGGGTGGAACGTATACGCCGATCCGGTTCGGCGAAGCGGTAGTCTGGACCTGCCGCGATGAGTCGCGGGCTGCAGCTGAACAGTTTTCCGATTTCTTCATGAGTCCCCGCATTCAAAAGCTTCTGCTCAAATACGGGTTTGAACCGGCGGCATCACCTGAGGGCGAAAATAAGCTGGCGCGTACGGCGCCAAAAGTTCGAGTCAATTGACCCGTCACTGTGGGTTCTCGACTCCGCTTAAGTGTGCTGCCGGTCGTACCACGCCCGTTCCTTCATCGTGTCTGATCAACTGGCGCCCCGACAGCATGCGTAGGCCGACATAGAACACCGGGGTGAGAAACAGGCCGAACAGGGTCACCCCGATCATGCCGGAGAACACGGTGACGCCGGTGGCCGAACGCACTTCGGCGCCGGCTCCATGTGAAAGCACGAGCGGCACCGTGCCGGCGATGAAGGCGACCGAAGTCATCACAATTGGGCGCAACCGCAGCCGGCAGGCTTCGAGTGCCGCCTCCACAATGCCCTTTCCCTGCAGTTCCAGCTCGCGTGCGAATTCGACGATCAGAATGGCGTTCTTGCACGCCAATCCCATCAGCACCACCAGGCCGACTTGCACGAAGGTATTGTTGTCACCGCCGGTGAGTTTGACGCCCGCGAGCGCGCAGAGCATGCACATGGGCACGATGAGGATCACTGCCAGCGGCAGGGTCCAGGACTCGTACAGCGCGGCGAGGACGAGGAAGGCCAGCAGGATGGCCACGGGAAAGACCAGTAACGCGGCCTTGCCTTGCGACGCTTCCTGAAAGCTCAAATCGGTCCATTCGATGGTCATCCCGTTCGGTAGCACCTTCCCGGCGATGTCGCGAATCGTGTCCATCGCCTGTGCCGACGAAAACTTGGTGGGATCGGCTTCTCCCATGAAATCGGCGGCTGGATAGCCGTTGTAGCGCAGCACCGGATCGGGGCCGTACGTTTGGCTGAATTTCACCATCGAGCCGATGGGAACCATTTCGCCGCGGTCATTGCGCGTTTTGAGATTCGCGATGTCCTCGACCTTTCCGCGGAAATCGCCGTCCGCTTGCGCATAGACACGCCAGGTGCGGCCGAACAGATTGAAGTCGTTGACGTAGGCTGAACCGAGGTAGATCTGCATCGTGGCGAACAGCTCGGTCAAGGCAATGCCTTGCGTCTTGGTCTTCACGCGGTCCACTTCGGCGTCGAGCTGCGGCACATTGGCCTGGTAGCCGGAAATCGGGTAGCCCATTCCCGGCGTTTGCATGACCGCTCCTTGCAGACCGCCGACTGCATTTTGCAGCGCCCCGAAGCCCAGTCCCGCCCGGTCTTCCACGAAGAGCCCATATCCCGCGCCATTGCCGAGTCCGAGGATCGGCGGGGGCATCAACACAAAGGTGATGCCTTCCTTGATGGCGGAGATCTTTTGATTCATCTCCTCGCTGATTTCCTTGGCGCTGCGGTGGCGCTCGTCGAACGGCTTCAAGATGAGAAACGCGATGCCGTAATTCGGCGTGTTCGTAAACTGCAACGGATTCAGGCCGGTCATGGCTACCACATGGGCGATGCCGTCCACGGTCTTGCTGATCGCGACCACCTGCCGTAACACCGCATCCGTACGGTCGAGCGAGGCGCCTTCCGGCAGTTTCACTCCGGCCATCAGATACAACTTATCCTGGGTGGGAATGAAGCCGCGCGGTACCGCCTGGAAGAGCATGCCCGTGACGATCAAGAGCAATGCGTAGACGGCAAAGACCGAACCACGATGTTTCAACGTGCGCGAGACGGTGCCTTGATACCCGTTGGAACTGGCCTTGAAAAAGCGATTGAACGGCCGGAACACCCAGCCGAATAGACGTTCGATCAAGCGCGAAAGGGCGTCCTTCGGTGTGCCGTGGCTTTTGAGCAGTTTTGCTGCGAGGGCCGGGGAAAGGGTGAGGGAATTGATGGCCGAGATGACCGTCGAAATGGCGATCGTCACGGCGAACTGTTTGTAGAACTGGCCGGTGACGCCGCTCAGAAAGGCCATCGGCACAAACACGGCGCACAAGACGAGCGCGATCGCGACGATCGGGCCCGACACTTCCTGCATCGCCTGGTGGGCAGCCTGGAGTGGGGTGCGTCCTTCTTCGATGTTGCGTTCGACATTTTCCACCACCACGATCGCGTCATCCACCACGATGCCGATGGCGAGGACGAGTCCGAAGAGCGTGAGTGTGTTGATGGAGAAACCGAAGAGGTACAGCGCGGCGAACGTGCCGACCACCGACACCGGCACGGCGATCAGCGGAATGATCGAGGCACGCCAGGTTTGCAGGAACAGGATGACGACGAGCACGACGAGCAGAATCGCTTCCATGAGCGTCTGGACCACGGCCTGGATTGAATCACGCACGAACACCGTCGTGTCGTAGTCCGAGCGGTAGGTGAGGCCGGGCGGAAAGCGTGTCTTGAGTTCTTCCATTTTGGTAATGACGGCGTCGCGGACGGTCAGCGCGTTTGCGCCGGGCGCCTGGAAGATACCGATGGGCGGTGCGTCCTGATTGTCGAGTTGTCCGCGCAACGTGTAGTCGTTGGCGCCCAGTTCGATGCGCGCCACGTCGGAAAGACGGACGACTTCCCCGCCCGCGCCGATTTTCAGCACGACATTGCCAAACTCCTGGGCCGTGCGCAGACGGCCCTGGGCATTGATGGAAATGAGAAAGTCGGTGTCTTTAGCGATCGGTTCCGCGCCGAGCTGCCCGGCCGAGACCTGAATGTTTTGCTCCCGCACGGCGGCGACGACGTCGCTGGCGGTCATCCCGCGCGACGCGATCTTGTCAGGGTTGAGCCAGATACGCATTGCATAGTCGCCGCTGCCGAAAATCTGCACCTGGCCGACACCGGGCAAACGCGCCAGTTCATCTTTTATTTTGATGTTGGCGTAGTTGCGCAGGTAGAGCGCGTCGTATTTGCCCTCCGGTGAAAGGAGCTGAACCATCACCAGGAAGGTCGGCGACTGTTTCTGTGTCGTGACGCCCAGGCTGACCACTTCCGACGGGAGCCGTGAAAGCGCCTGACTGACCCGGTTTTGCACCTGCACTTGGGCCGCATCCGGATCCGTACCGGGACGGAAGGTGATCGTCATCTGCAACACGCCATCGGAGCCGGCGACCGATTTCATGTACATCATGTTCTCGACGCCGTTGATCTGTTCTTCCAGCGGCGTGGACACGGTTTCGGCGATCACCTTGGGATTGGCTCCGGGGTAGATGGCGCGCACGATCACCGCCGGCGGGACGACTTCGGGGTACTCGCTGATCGGAAGGATGGGAATGGCGATCAAGCCTGCGGCAAAGATCACGATGGACAGTACCGCGGCGAAGATCGGCCGATCGATGAAAAATTTCGAAAAGTCCATGGCCGGCGCTCCCTACTTCCCGGCCATGGCTTGAGGGGCGGGGGGCGCCGACGGCTTGTCCATCGGCACTTCGGCTGGGGTCACCGGCATGCCGGGGTAGAAAACTTTTTGCAGGCCGACCACGACAATCCTGTCATCCGGCGCGAGACCGGATTGCACGACGCGTAATCCGTCGACCACACCGCCTAGCACGATATCCTTGCGTTGGGCTTTCCCGTCTTTATCGACCGCATAAACATATTTGCGATCCTGATCGGTGAGAATGGCCTTGTCGTCGATCAAAAGAGCTTCAGCCTTCTGGCCGCTGACGAACTGCACGCGCGCGAAGAGACCGGGGGTAAAGATGCGGTCGGGATTGGGGAGCACGGCGCGAGCGCGCACGGTTCCGAGCGTCGGATTGACCTGGGTGTCGAGAAAATCGACTCGTCCGGTGTGCGGATAGCCGGTTTCGTTGGCAAGACCGACGTGGACGGCATTGTCCTGCGCGGTGCGCTCGTTCTTGCGCTCCTGTTCCTTGTAGCGCAGGTAACTGTTTTCGTCCGCATCAAAATACACGTACATCGGGTCTTGCGACACCACCGTCGTCAGCAGGGTATCGTCGGCGGTGGCCAAGTTGCCGACCGTGACGAGGGCCCGGCTAGCCCGTCCTGAAACCGGGGCGCGGACTTCGGTAAAGGACAGGTTGAGCTTCGCGGTGGCCACTGCTGCTTCGGCGGCATGCACATCCGCCGCGCTCTGCGCCTGTGCGGCGCGCCGCAAGTCGAGTTCCTCGTGCGAGATGGCGTTATCGTTGATCAATGCCTGGGCGCGTTTATTGCGGATGGTTTCTAGCTGCTGCGCGACCCGCGCGCGTGACAGTTGCGCCTGGGCATTCTCCAAGGCGGCACGGTAGGGACGAGGGTCGATCTGGAACATCAACTCGCCCTGTTTCACGTCCTGGCCTTCTTTATAGGCCACTCGCTGCACATAGCCGCTGGCGCGTGGCCGCAACTCGACCGTGTCGATGGCGCTGATGCGGCCCGTGTATTCGTCCCATTGCTGCACCGGCTTCGAGATCACTTTCGCGACCCCGACCTCCGGGGGAGGCATTTGCCCGCCGCTGCTGGCTTGTTCGTTATTGCAGCCGGCCACCGTCAGCATCACGGCGAGTAGCCACGGTGTATATCGGACAGTGCGCATGGTGTACCTGATGGAAGAGTGATGGAAAACGATGACGTCAGCTCCGCATGGCATCGACGGTTCGTTGTTAGTCCTGCCTGCAGTATCCGGTATGCCGTCAAACATAGTCAATATATGAATGATGCAGCTATGAATAATTGATGATTGAATCTTGTCGTGTTTTGAGGTAGCGTGTCCGCAGCATGAAACGTGTGAAGGCAGTCCCGCGAATCAAGGCCGGAGAGAACGCGTGCGTCTCTCCCTGTATCTCGACGTTGCCGCGGCACCGGATGGTCGAACTCCTGTGGAGCTTTACCCCGGCCTACCAGCGGTGGTCGGAATCGCTGTTGGTGGAGAAGGGTTTGTCGCCTCAACGGTTGCGTATTCTCAGCTCAATTCATGAGCGCGGACCGAGGATCATGAGCGACCTCAAGAAGGAACTGGGCGTGACGGCGACCAACGTGACGGCGCTCGTCGACTCGCTGGAAAAGGACGGGCTGGTCGTGCGGAGACGGCATCCGACGGATCGCCGGGCCACCGTGATCGAACTCTCGGACAAGGTCATGACGCAGTTATCCCCGCGCTGCACGGAGTACAAAGAACAGGTCGCGGAGCTCTTCTCAGATCTCAGCGACAACGAATGCAAAGCCTTCGTGAAGACGCTCGAGAAACTCTGGAGTCGCTTGCAGGGCTAGAGGGCAGTCGTACGAAATTTTTGGGCAGATGCCGAGGCAGAATTCAGGAAGGTTCGCGGTAGCTTCGGCTGGGCCATTTCGATTCAGCCTTGCGGTACGGGCGTGACGGAGGCTTACGAGTCACGAGACGCTTGAACAGGACTGCTAGGGCAGCAAGTGACAGTGTAGCGAATAGGCGAGCGAACATTTCTCACGATATCGCCCTGCGACGAACATGTCAAACAGGGACCAGTCCAGGCTACATCGGGCCAGCGGGGTATCCGTTCCCTGTTTGTATGAGACTCATTCATCTCCCCCGAACACAGTGGTGGCATAATTCAGGACCACGCACCCTCCACGGAAAGAGAAACTGTCGCCTTCCAGCCTGTTGTCAGTCATTCACGAGTTCCCCTCTTCACCCTTCTCCGCCACATCAAACTGTAGCCCGCTCGAGCCTTCGCCGCGGCCTGGTTCTTTGCGGCGGCCGATCCAGAGATGGGTGGAGCCGTCGGTCCAGCGCGCGTATTGATACGTTCTAGTGACGCGGGCCCCTTCGCGCGGCACTTCTTCCTCGTAGACTAACAGATCGCGCTGTGGTTCGAGCAATCGCCCCTGCGGGAGTTGCACACTTTGAATGCCGTCTTCGCCGAACGCCGGCAGGACACCTCGCTTGAGTCGCACTGTTGTACCGTCCTTGACCGGCAGCAATGGAATCCAATAGTCCGGCACCCTGGTGCCGAGACGGTAGACCAACGGGGCGCCATCACTATCGGCGGCAGGCGGGGGCGGCTGCTCCGCCTGCGTCTCTTGATAGGCTTCATGTCGGTCCAAAGGACGACCGGCGGCGCTTTCGACGACCCGCTCGACGGCCCAGGCCAGGTTGGCCATTTCATCTCGCAACAGCGACAGATCTTCGATTGGCTGGCTCTCCAACATCGGACCCAACACGGGCGGTAGGAACAACAGCCGCTGGCTGTCGTTCGTGAGGCTGAACATGCGCCAGGGCGACGCGGGCCCGTCGACTTCGTTCGCGTGGGGAATGAGGAACCGTTCGCCGAACGTGTTGGTGACGACGAGCGCGCGGATCTGTGAAAGGGTGCCGACAGGTACGTCGAGCGGCAGTAGAAACCAATCATTGCTGTATTCCAGTGCGAACTTCACGAGTAGCAGGCGGGCCAAGTCTTGTGGTGCTGCCTGGACGCTCGCAAAATTGACGGCCCCGTCTTCGAATTCCCAAAAACGCGCAGAGGGCATGCCGCGAAACGAGACCGGTGCAGGGAGAAAGGCTTCCGTGAGGGACGTGCGGCTGTCGGTGGCGCCCAGACTGTTTCCTGAACTCGCCGTGAACGAAAACCAGTCGAGACGGCCATCCAGATACTCCGGCGCGGTCAGCACCACTTCGCCTGCTGCCGTCTTGCCTGCGATACTTAGGGTGTATTCCATCCGTTCTGGAATCCAGGCGGACGGAGCGGCGCCCTGTTGGAACAGGCCGTCCAGCCAGCTCAACCAGTTCGTCACGATGCCGGTCACTCTTGGGCGGTCGCTCTCAGCCACCTGATCCAACGGCGCCTCGCGAAAGAATTCCGCCATACTGTTGCTGGCCTGCAGTGCGCGAAATCGTGCGGCGAACCGCAGCCCATCGATGGTGCGGCCGCTTAACACGCGGATGAAGGAGAGACTTGCGGCGTCAATGTGCTTGGCCTGCTCTGCAGTGGGGGCGGTCAGGACATACGTACTTGCCAGCCACTGCGCGCGGCTGGGGCCAACTCTGGCCGTATCCAGCAGGCGGAGTAAATGTCGTCCCGATTCGGCCGCGAGCCGCCAATTGGGGCGCGAGCCGTCTATCACTGGTTCCGCTTCCACCAGCGTTTCCAGGGCCAGGGCGTCGGCTGTATAGGGTCTGGCCGGATGTGGGCCGGAGCGCGGCCCCGGTTGATAGCGGGTGACGGCGGCAGTGTCCACGATCACCTGCGCGGCGGCAGGCGAACCCGCATCGGCGCCGTTGAACTCGCCGAACTGCCATTGGCGTCCCAGCATCCACAGCGGGTCGTGGATCCGCGCCTGCAAGCCATCTTGCAGGTCGGGGTTCTGGGTGCTGAGGTCGAGTCTGATTCGAGAAGGCATGCCTATGCTCCTATCGCTGGATCGATGACGCCGGTGAAGTCGAGGGAGCCGCCGGTAAACAGCAGTGCGGGCGCGGAGGCATCTTGCTCACCTGACCCCACCGGTTGCAGCGCACGTTTACCGGCGCGGTCCCACGTGGCCATGCCGTCGAACAGGGTGAAGGCCATGCCGTTTACGATCCGTCCTTCGACCCCCACGGTGGCGGCGGGCACTTCGAGCCGCACCCAACGACCGGGCGGGGGCAGGGGGCCTATGTATTGGCGGCTGACGGTATTGTCGGTGCCCCACGGAATGAGGTTTTCACCCCAATAGGCGCGGTGCTCCCACGTGCCGTCGTTCCACTGCAACATGACCTGTCGAGGCATACGCGCGGGATCGAGGTAAATGTGCGCGAACAGGCGGTCCCCCACATTGACGAACAGCGGCACCTTGGCGCCTTGGAAAAAATGCTGGTGCATGCCGGCCGCGAAAATCGATTGATGGGCGCGCTTGCCGGATAGCGGTTCCGGTTTCATGCGAATCCAGGTCCAGGTCTCACCATCGCCCAAAGGAGCGGCGCCTTCCGGCAGTTGGTCTTCCACCCAGATCAGTTCCTCGCCGCTGTCCGGCGCGACGGTGCGGAGTCGAGCCAAGTCCATCGTGTCTTGCAGGACGGCTTCCAGGCTGTTGAGGTCCCAGGTCGCGCGCCGATCCGACGGCACCGCGAGCAGCAGCGCTTGCGGTGGGGCACTATTAGGCTGATCGTAATGAAAAGTTACGCCCGTCGTTTCGCGCGGACTCGGTACCGTCTCCACCCATTCGTCGATCAAGAGCCCCGCGAAGGGTTGATCGAAGCGGGGCGGTTGCGGCGACGACATCTGCGCCACCAGCGAGAGGCGCCCTCGCGGAAGGGGCTGGTCAGGCGCCAGCGGCAAGGCCACCCAGCGATCCTCCGCCTGAAAGGGGAGTTGGCCGACGTGGAATCGGAGTGCGGCACTACCCACTGTTTCTCCATACAGCATGGCCTCGTTCAGACGTGTCGCACCGGGTCGTACATAGGCGGCACGCTGAAACCAGGTGACGGCGGCCATGGGGTCCTGTCCTTGGAGCGAGAGGCTGGCGCCGAAGGACTCATTCAATTGTGCCGCGTTGGTCGCGGTCACCCGAGGCAGCGCCAGGAAGTCCTGGCCAAAGATGATGCGGATACGCGCCAGGTCATGATCGCGCCGTTCTTCCGCGGTGGCGTTTGCACGCACAAAGTTCTGATCGGATTCGGCCACACGGTCCATGCGCCGTTGCACTTCACGCAGGACCGACCGTGCCTGAGCCAGGAGCACCGATCGCGCGTCCGATCCCGTTCCGCCGATGTCCAACGGAACCGCACTGGGTATGCCGAAGTTCGCCAAGCCAAGCAGGGCGCGGCGAACGTCGTCCAGGCCGGCAGTCAGGTCGTCCGATGGTGGCGTTGGGAGGAGGCCGTTCAGAACTCGATGCGCGTCGGTCAACGCGTGCAACGCGCGGGTGGCACGGCCGGCAAACTCGTCATGGTCCAGGCCTGAATCAGCAGGTGATTCAGGCAACGACAGGTCGCGGCCGTCCAGGGATCGGGCATTGCTGAGCAGGCGTCGCACCGTGGTCGCGACGTCACACCATTCGGCAACCCCGATGATCTCCGCGCCCCAGCTGTTGTCGCGGCCGAACTGTAATCGAATGAGCGCATCCGGCGGGACAGTGGCGGGACGAGTCTGGTGCAGCACGAACCGCCACCGTTGCTCCAACTCAGCCTGCTGCGCGCGACTGTTACCCTCCGCCAGATAGATCGCATCCAGCGGCGCCAGCCCGAGTGACGTCAGCGCGCTTTCGACGGTCTGAACGATCTGCCCGTCCTGCTCATTGACATACTCCGCCTTGCAACGAACCTGGGACGGGTTGGGCAGCAGCGTGGCCACCCAGGCGTTCAGGATCGGTTCGGCCTGGGCACGGGCCGATGGGCTATTCGTCGGCCAGCCTGACGGTGCCGTTCCGTCGGTCGCGGGGAACAGCGTGCAGAGGCGATGTGTCAACCCGATGCCGCCCCTCGGCGTGCGGATCACCTCCAACTCCGGCGGTGGCACGTCCCCCGCCGCGATGGCCTCCAGCGTGGCGCCGGAGCGAAGCGGATTGCCTTGCACGAGCTGGTACACACTCTCGGCCACGACGCTGTCTCCAACCGAATCGACCAGATCATCGAGTGCCTTGAGCACGTCCACCAGCGCGGTGAAGTCGGGGCTGCCGGGAGGCGGAAATCCCAAGGTCGTGTTGCCGAACGGAATGGTCGTGACATCCCAAGGCGTTTGCGGCGCTTGGCGTTGTTGGCTCGCCGTCCATCGACGATGCAAGGCCAGCCCGTCGACCACGGCCGCTGCCGGCAGGGATTTCAGCGCCTCATTCCATTGCGCGGCGAGGCGCGTGGTGAGGGCCGTCCGTGCGGCGACCAGGTCGGCCATCGCCTTGCCTCGTTGCCCGCCTTCCTTGGCGAGGGCCTGACGATCGAACTCGGCGGCGAGTGTGTCCTGTCGTGCGGCCATCTGTTGCGCGGCCGGAATGGAATCCGGATCGGCGGCATTGAGCAACTTGGCCTGGGCTCGTGCCGCGAGCAGGCGTGAACCTTCCTGCGCGTTGACGTTCTGCTGGGCGGCGGTTGCCTGAGCCACGGCAGTGGCCTGGGCTTGGGTCAGCTGGTCCACGCGATTCTCCCAATCATCCAAATCCCGCGCTTCCAACAACTGAACGGCATAACGCCGTGCCGAGGGTTGAAGCACCTTGCCCTCCGGTTTGGCTGCCTGTTGTTGCGCCAGCACCTGGGCCGCTTGCGCGACCTGTGTCTGTGCGGCCTGGGCCTGCTGCGCAAGTGTGGCGATCGTTCCCAGTGCGGCTCGATATGTTTGCTCGCGGCGCTCTCGTTCGGCCTTCAGTCCGCGAGCGTCCTCCGCCCGTCGCAAGGCCTGGTCCCGTTGCGCCATCAGCAGCGTCACCTCTTGCGCCAGTGTTTCGGCGCGCGTGAGGGTGTCCCGGATGTCGGCGAAGCGGTCGGTGTAGGTGAAGCTCGTGAGCGCGCGGAAGCGTTGGATGTACCGGTCCAAGCCGCGTTCATGGAGGTGGCGTTCGAATCGGTATCCGAGCAGCGCGGTCAAGGATTGACCGTGACGCACGCCGTCGAGCAGCCACTTGGCGCGATGGACCCGCTCGGACGAAAGGTCGACCGCAAAGGGCGATGCGCCGGCTGCGCGATTCGCTTCCTCGGAGAGGTAGCCGCTCCGCAGGACGGCCGCGGCTGCCGCATGTCCGAGCGAGGGGGCATGCACGAAACCCTTATTGTGTATCGAGCGGGAGACCGGCGCGGTGACGCCCTCTGGTGGGGTGGAGACCGGTTGCAGCAGGGCCGCACGACGGACCTGTTCCAGCCAGCCATACGCGCCCAGCCTGATACCGGTGGGCGTGGCCTGCCGCAGGGCGGCCAGCCGCCTGGTGGCCAGCGACGTGCCCCAGGCATCGAGGCGATAGGTGAGTACATCCATTGCTTCTGCGAGCAGTGTTTGCCGAATCGATTCGGGCAAGCTGGTCAGTTCATCCCAGGCCGGCTCGTGTGTCGTCGAAAGGGCGCGAGTCAGCAGCAGGGTCCGAAAAGCAGCGGTGAGGAGCTGCTGTGGCACGGGCGGTTGTTGGGTGGAGACTTCAGGAAACTCCCGCAACGTGTAGCGGGAGGCGTTCGCGTCCTGTGCCAGCAGCACGACGGGGTTGGATTCCACCGTGGTCTGGAGTGCCTGGGGGATCTGGCCTCGACGTGTCAATCGCTGGGCCTTCCACCAGGTGGCCAGCGCGTTGTCTTGGTCCTGGTCGGTCGTCGAGGTCCAGCGGTCGAGTGCCGCCACCGGCAGCAGGCCGTAGGGCTGGTTGTCGATACGGAGAGCGGGGAGTGGGCCACGGGCTCGAACGAACTTCGTAACATGATCGCGCAGCACGTCTGCGCCGATTGTGCCGAGCAGTTGACGCAACAATGGACTGTCGCACAGCGCGAGCAGCGCCGCCTGCATGAGTGAAGCGTGGCGTTGTTCCGCTCCGTCGGCTCCGCCCACATGGGCAAAGACGGACGGCGACAGGCCCAGGGCCTTCGCCAGCAGGTCACCATCCGATCCGGATTGGATCAACGAGGCGCCGAGTTCGATGCCCATGCTGTCGGCGGCGTTGCGGTCGGTCGATCGATAGCCGGCGGAGGCGTCTGCTGTGTTGTTCGTCGGCACCTGTTGTTTCACGAGGGCAAGGCCACCGGTGTAATGGTGCACATCGAACAGTTGCGCCAATTGCTCGGCTGTGGCGGAGGCATCCCAGGAGGCCTTCAGGCCCAGGACGACGATGCGGTCGAATCCTGCCTGGGCGTCTTCCTCCGTGACGGGAATACGGAGACCCATGCCGATCGACTCAGCTACGTCGAACTCGGTAATCCACCGCATGCCGGCATCGACGGGCGGCAATCCATTCCCGCCGAGCGGGTCTGTGCTCCGTGGGTCAGGCCCGACCGCCACGGTCTCGGGGATCTGCTTGCCCCAGGCGGTGATACGCGCCCTGTCGCCGCGATAACCGATGGCGACCCAGCGATCAGGGAGGACCTGCGTGTGGGGGGCGCGCGTCCAACTGTCGTCCCGGCGGGTGACCGTTGCGGCCTGTGAAGGATCGAGCTGTCTGGCGATCCAGGCGGCGCGGGTGCTGCCGAATAGTTCTGTGAGTCGCTGCCAGCCTTGCCTGATGTGTTCTTGCCGGTCGGTTCCAGACGGAGCTGTGGCGACATGTGCCCAGAACTCCTTGCCGCGACGTTCCTCGTCTTCCGTCAGCGCCGGTTCGTGACTGTCGAGATGGATGTCGTCGGGATAGACGCGGAGCAGAAGATCGGTGCCCGGTGCTTCGCGTCTCGCCGTGAACCTAGTTTCCACGCGCACGGGGAACAGCAGGAGTGGATGGGTCGTGGCGACGGTGCCGGTGAGACGATCCGTGCCGAGGAGGCGGGCGGTCGCGGCATCGCGGGCGGTTCGATGCTCGTCGACCTGCGCCGACAGCGCCGCCACCTCTGCCTTCTTGCGAGCCACCAGATCCTGTGTGGCCGTGATCTGTGTGTTGACCTGACCCAACTCGGCCTGGGAAAGCGCCCGTTGCCTGATGAGCGCGGCGGCCCGCCGTTGCGCCGCCTGGGCTCGTGCGACGGCCCGGTCATGGGCCAACTGCAATTGCCGTAACTTGGCCGCCCAGGCCCGCAGCACCGCCGGCGGCACTCGTGGAGGAATGTCTGATCCTTCTTCAATCGGTCTCACGCGACAATCGCCTTCCTGGCCTATGGGCCTTCGCCTAAGAGGGTCGTGACTTCCGCTTCCGCTTCCGCCAGCGCCTGTTGTGCCGCGGCCGCCTGCGCTTCCGCTTGCGGGATTTGCGTCGCGAGATTGGCGAGGAGCGTCGTCAGCTCCGTGCGCCGGCTCAGCAAGTTTGCGAGGAGCACTTCGGCATCTTCCAACTCGAATCGCGCCACCAGATGGGAGTCTTCCAACGTCGCCGTACGGGCCGAGAGTTGCGCCGCCACCTGTTGCAGTGTCGCCCTGTCCAGCGGATCGCGGGTGATCTCGGCGTTCATGCGCTCAATCTCGGTCAGTCCCCTTTGCAATTCCTGCCGGCGAGGCTCGATGGCGGCGATCGCGGCTTGGGTGGCTTGCACCGCGGCGGTCGCCGCCGCGACCTGACGGTCCGCTGCCTGCACCTGTGCCTGGGCTTGTGCCACGACCTGTTGTGCCTCGGTCACCTTGGCGTGGGCCGCGGTAGCGGCGGTTTTTGCCTGGGTGAGTTTTTTTTGCAGTGCGGCAAGGCGCACTCTCCACGTGGCGGGGGGGATGCCTTGCGGCGGTTCGGACGCATCGAGCACATCCTGTTGCGCCGCTGCGACCTGTGCGTCCGCCGCGTCTGCTGCGGCCTGCAAGGGCCCCACGCGTGCCTGGGCCTGGGTCACGCCGCTCTGTGCCGTGGTGCGCTGAGTTTGCGCCGCCGTCACCGCCTGCTGCTGGGTGGTGAGTTGTGTCGTCAACGTAGTCTGTTGTGCGGCCAAGGCCTGCAGGGCCGTTTGGAGTCGCGCGGTTTCTTGTTCCAAAAAGGGCATGATGTCGTGTTGTTCCCCTCCTACTGCCGGCCCGGCAGCCAGGTCCTGGCATGGACTGCTACGCGGAACGGCGGTTGTCTGGTGATGCTGGCCATCTGTGCCGAGTTCTTTCCCCAAGGAATCTGATCGACGACGATGTTGTTCAACAAGCCGTCGATCCTTACATACACGATCTGTTTGAGCGAAGCTTCGTCCGGCGCCAGGTTGCCCCACGTCAGATCACGCCAATGGGCTGGTGTGCCGCCATAGGTGGTGGCGACATCCATACCGAATCGCGGTTCCGTCGGTTGCTCCTGCAACACAAAGAACCAGCCCGGATGCCCTCCGGCTTTGTTGTCCGCTCCTCGAACCTGATCTTCAGTCAACGGGAAGCCGAGCATGGTGATGTCCGGTGATTGCGTCGCGCGGAACATCGGATAACGCTCGGTGGTGCCCAGCTCGCGCTTCGTGCCGTCAGGCGACCAGACACTTTCCAATGCATACACCATGGCTCTCGGATAACGCCGCAGGAGGTCGCCGCGGATCAAGAGCACCATCTGGCCCACCGCCGCCCCTCGCGCGCTATGCGAGCCGAGACGACTGTCCGCCGCCCATGTAGTGATCCGCGTGATGTCGAAGCGGGATTCACGCTCTGCGTCGGTCGTGGGTAGTTCATCGCCGCCGGCGTCCCAGAATTGCCGGAAGTAGGTGCCGCGTTGGTCGGTCGGAAACCCGCGCCAAAGCAACTCGCGGCTCATCTCATGGTTGAGCCCGACCATGTAGGCTTCGATCAATGCCGGGTTGGTCTTCAGGAGCGCGATCGTATTCGACGGCACCTGGTCCATGCCGGGTAACAGCAGGTCCGGCGCATAGTCGCGTAAGGGTTCGTACATCGGCTGCGGGAAACTCGGCGCAAACATCGTCAACTCAGTGTTCTCAACGGTCGGCATCGATTTGCGCACGGCGGCCAGTACCGCTTTTTTCGGCGAGAGGCGCCGCAAGACTTCCACCTTCAATTCCGACCATTCGCGCAGTGCCGGTGCTTGCCGCTGTTTGGTCGCAACGGAGAATTGCATGAGCGGGCGAAACGCCTGAGCTGCCGTTGAGGCAGGCGATGTGCTGGGGAGCCGCAGGCCATCGAACGTGGCGGCGTGGGAGGCGATGGGGCCATTCAATCGGGTCAGGCGGCGGAAGGCGCCGGTCACAGCCGGATGCCCGGACAATAGATTGCTGCTTCCGGTTGCCGGCGTCGTGGATGGTGACGCGATTCCTGTCAGCGCCTGCAGCGCCGGTCCCGTGAGTTGCAGCAGTCCGGCCGGGTTGAGCGCGGCAAAATGTTTCTTCGAAAGGCTCTCGCCGACGGCTTCGGCCAACTGCGCACGCTTGAGCCGCTGTCGATCCTGGCGTTGTTGTTCCAGTTGATCCCAGGCCGAGGCCATCAACGGTTCCTGCTCGTTGCGGATCACCGTCGTGCCGATGCCGGCTGCGATGCGGTGGCGCGGATCGAGATTCACATCGCGGAACCAGTGCGGCGGTTGATCGGTCGGCGGCAGGCTGTCCCGGTCTACGTACCATTGTCCATAAAGCGGCGGGCCGAGAAGGGTGGGGGCTCCGCTGGTGTTGGTCATGACTGCCGGGGCATTGAGGATGGTGCCGAGGGCCAATTGGAACGCCTTGCGTGGTTCATCGGGCCACTCACGCGGGTGCGTCTCCGGAGTCTGCAGGGCTCCCCCCAAATCAAGGAGGCCACCAGGAGTGCCCGTCGGCAGGGTGGGCATGCCCCAGCCGGGCGTGCGAATGTCCACCGGCCGTAAGCCCACCGTGGCCGGCAGGGATTGGGCTTTCAAGCGGCGCGCGAGCGATTCGAAATCCCCCGCAAGGCCTGTTCGAAACTCCCATCGGAAAAAAACCGGCAACGTGACCGGGCCGGCGGCGTTTTTTGCCCAAGCCGGTTTCAAGGCCTGTTCATCTTCAGGCTTGATCGGCTCGCCGAGACCGGCTTTCCTCCCCACGTCGTAGGTGGGCACGAGGCAGGCATAGTAGGCGGTATTGGGATCGAGGCGTCGCGGAGCCAGCAACCGCGAGAGCGTGCGTTCGGGGTGGTCGTTGAGAATCTGTTGCAGCGTGGCCCGCGGAGAAGGATCGGGCGTCGAGCGTTGTTCCGCCACGATCTGGGCGTGGGCCCAGGCCCACGACTGGTCGAGGTCGGGCAAGTCTTCAACGGCGCAGGTGATCGCCGGCAAGGGCCGCTGCTGGTTGGTCTTGAGCGTGGCTCGATCCTGAGGGACGACGATCAAACAAATCCACGGTCGCAGGCGCCGCGCGCTGTCCGCTGTTGCCGGGGTAAAAAGCCAGGGAAAGTCAGGGCGATCGAATTCAATGGCCGGAAAATAGTTCGGTTCGAAATCGGTCATGTGGGCATGGGGTTCCGTGCGGATGATCTCACGGGCGTCCAAGCCGGTGATGTCGCCTGGCCCATAGAGCTGCACGTTGACGTCGATGGGTGCGCGGTCGTTCACCCGCAGACGGATGGGCAACGCGAGACGCCCCGCCGTGGCAGGACTGGACCCGCCGGGTCCGGAGAGGCCCGCGAGGAGTCCTTGGCGAAGCCAGGAGTAGAAGCGATAGGTGGCGGCGATCTGTTCAGGCATGGTTCTTCATTCCTGTTGTATTACAACGTGACAGCAGTTTTCCCTCGCCGGCGTGTGCGGGCGGGTGCCTGACCGGCAGCGCCGAAGGGGGCGACGCGCGCCAACACCGCTGCCGAGAGCACATAGCCCGGCTTCGGCCGCTCCGGCGGCCGCGTCGGATCAATCAGCAAGGTCTCATACGCGATCGGCGTGCTGAGGCCGTCGTCGTCGTCCACGGCCACGTCCTCGGCCGCCACGGTAAGGCCGCCCTGTAAGGGCACAAACGCCGGTTGCGCCAACTGCTCGTCCTCCCGCAAATCCTCATACTGCGCCACCGCGAAGGGCTCGGACACCGGCGTCGTCCTCCAGGGTTGCGTGCCGACGCGATCGGTCAGTGTGACGGTCACGGTCGTGGGCCCGCCGACCAGCGGCGCGGTGCCCAGCTTCGTGAGCCGCCGGTTCAAGGGCGCAATGCGCTCTCTCATGGTCAGTTCTGCCCAGGGATGCACGCGTAGTCCGTTGCCCGGCGGCGGCGTCTCCCGGATCGTGACGACCGGCGCACGACTCCGTGGCACAGCCCCACTCCAATTGCGCCGATCGGCCAGGGCTGACGCGACTAAGCCTATGACATCCACCGCGGCCGGCAGCGGTGGCGCGGTCGTGCTGCCGAACGTCCGCGAGAAGTGCACCGAGACCGAGAAGAACAGCAGCGAGATCGACGCCTTGCCCTCCACCTGCCAGGGTGTCGGTCCGGCTAACCGTCCCGTGAAGGAGATCCCCATCAATAGGCGGCCGTGATACCGCAACGCCAACGCCGCGCCCACGTCCACCGCAAAGGCCAATGGCGCCAATTGAAGGATGGCATCAAAGCCCAGCATGCCGTCGAAGCTAAAGCCGCCGCCGGCCGCATGCAGATCCACTCGGGCGCCGAACTGTACGGTGTTCGACGTGACCGCCAGATAGGCTTGGCAACGTAACTGGAGCGAGTCGCCGTCGGCCAGCTGCAACGCCAACCGCTTCAAGGCGGGCAGCCCCGGCGGGGGCGCAAAGCGTGGATGGAAGCCCCCAATCGCCAAGACAAATTGAGGCTGGTTCCCCCAGCCTGCTCGCAGCGCCATGTCGCCCGTCAGGGTGAATTGCAGAATGCGCGAGTCGTAGAGCGTCGCATCCAACGAGACCGTCTCGGCACTGAGATCCAAGACTCCGAGGGCATCCATGCGGATCTGCACGAGCGGATGGGTCTGGTCGGGCAACAGGACTTGCAGACGGCCGAGCACGATGACCCGAATGGGCGCGGGCAATTCGACGAGCAGGGCCAGATCGAGCGTCAATAGGGTGGGGGAGCCCCAGCGCAGTTGGACCATCGGGCCGACGACATGGCGGCCGGCCGTCGGTGGGAACACGCGGCGCAGGTCGCTGAAGATCTGCGGGGCATTCCGCAGCGGATCAGGTGGAAACAACACCGAGTTCAAGGTGCCGGTCTTGAGCCCGTCACGCAGGACATCGGTGCGGACGGTGCGGTGCAGGGCCACCAATCCGCCGATGCCGGTGAGGGTGAAGCCGAGGCCGAGTGGAATCGGCGCGAAGCCTTCGGCGGTGAGGATCACGATCAAAGAATAGCCGCGGCTGCCATCGGGCATCCGAGTGGTGAGCAGGCCCAGGGCCTTGAGGGCGAGGGTCTCGGCCAGCTCCAACTGCAACATCCCGCTGTATTCGGCCCGCTGGGGATCAAAGCCCAGGAAGCCGCCCCCGGTGACCCCCGGTGTCGTCACCACCAGACCGAGGCCGGTCGGAGGGTGGAAGCCGAAGGACAAGTCGAGTGGTCCCACGTTCCCGCCGCCTGGAGGCAGCCGAAGAGTCGCGGCGAATCCCACCTGGTCGATGGTGCCGGTCACCGGACCAAGCCTCACGTCGGCGCTGGTGGTGGCCACGATGTCGATACCTTGGCCCTCGTCGGTTGAGGAACGGACCGCGAGCCGAAGCAGCGTGATCGAAATCGCGTTGAGTAGAGTGACGTGCAGCCGCAGGGTTGCTTCGAATCCCAGGCCCCCTTGCAGCGAGAGTCCACGCCGGAACGACCACTCACCGGCCAGATCGAATGGAACAACAAGGCCATTCTTTGGAAGCACCTGCGCAAGAAACCCGTCGGCTTTGGAAACATCAATCACCACCTCGCCGCCTTCTAGAGCGAACGCCAACGCCGGGTCGAGGGACGCTCGAGCCGGCGTGGCCGAATCGACATGCAGGTCTAGCTTGACGGAGGCGCGGAGGCCCTGTGCGTCCAAGCGAGAGCCGTCCGCTGTGCCGATCATGACAAAGGGGCCGGCGTCGCGCTTGCGGGCAAACTGAGCGCCGACGGTCACGTCCATCGCGGTTCCCGTCGGCAACTGGAAATCGAGATCCAAGAGCGGACGAATGGAGGCAGTCAAATCACTGCTGACGCGGACGACCGTGTCGAAGGTCACCTGCCATGGTCCCTCGGTCAGGGTCTCGCTGCGCTCGATCGAGGTCGGCGCACGCAAGGTGACATCGAGGCCGGGAGGCGAGAAGGTGGGATTGACCTCCGCATTGAATCCAAAGGCTTCCAACAGCGCCGGTTCGCCAGCCGGATGCAGGATCTCAGCAGGAATGCCGAACTTCTCATTCAGCAATCGCCGCAACACCGTAAACAGGGCGAGGCCATCGAACGAGGGCGCGCCCCAGCCATAGACCTCACGCAGCAATCCTGTCGGGTCGGTGAAGACCTTCATGACGCGATCGAGATGCAGCGTTTTTCGAACGTAGGCCCCTTGGAGCGATCCTTCGGGGAGACCTGGCTCGTCGACGACCTCGATGGCGCCGGTGGCGAGCAGGAGAAGCGCGACCTGAGGAAATCGGGCTTCGAGGTAGTCGGCAATCAGACGATGCAGGAGCCGTTCTGGAAGCGCACGCGCGAAAGCGGCGAGTTCCGTCTTGTGTTGAGGCGAGAGCGCGGCGTCGTTGGCGAGCGTTTGGAGCGCGCGACCAATCCCTTCGATGCCTTGGAGCGTGGCGCGTAATTGTTGCAACAAGGCGGCGACGGAGGTGGCGATAGCTGCGCGATCGTCCTGCGTCACGGCTTGGGCTACATCGTTGATCAAGGAATCGAGTGCTACGGCAGCCGCGGCCGTGGCCGCCAGGCTGTTATTCAGTGCGGTCGCATCCGGCTCCAGCTCGTAGGCGCGCAAGCCTAACCAAGGCAGCACGTCGTCCAGCGAACCGGTTTCGGCTCGTCGCACCAGCGGTTCGAAAACCCGCGCGACTTCTCCTGCGAATTGTTCGAGCGACCCGACAGTGGTACTCATGGTGGCGACAGGGTCCCTGATTCAACCTGCACGGTGAAACGTTCCGTCAGCAGCATGGACACAGACGATCGATACCGTTCGAGGCTCTGGCGCAATCTCGGACTTCCTTCTCGGGCCAGCAGGTCCAGGCAACGATCGAGGTATCGGGACGCCGATGCGATCTCGATCGCTACAGCACCGTCACCGGTTCTCGTGCCATGGATGAGGCGTCGCAGGAGGGCCGGTCCCGCCGCGCGATGCCACATGGTCGCGATGCGCCGGTTGCTGTTGATCAGACGACGAGCTTCGCTGAAATGCCGGCTGATGGCCGCAGCGACATGCTCGCCTTCCGGGTAGTCCTTGAGCCGCTCGCGGAGCCTGGTGAGCCAGGAGGTGAATGGCGCAGGGTTTCCGGTGACGGCCGAGGCCTTCGGCTCGCGCTGCAACGACCCTTCTGTGCCGGACGGTGGGTAGATTCGAGGGATGCCGCCGCCTCCACCACCACCTCCGCCTCCGGCCCCGCCGCCACCGGCGGCCGCGCGTACGGCATCGATGGCGGCTTGAATGTTGAGTTTTCCACCGCCCCATGTTGCGTCCCACCCGCCGGCTGGACGCTCGCGCGCCGTCGTTTGCAGGTGGCCGACGATGTCGGTTCTCGTCAGCTGTGGATTTTCCTCCAAGAGCAGCGCGATGGCCCCGGCCACGTGCGGAGCCGCCATGCTGGTGCCGGTCATGTCCTCGTAGAGACAACAGCAGGCATCGGGGCAGCAATCGCAACAGCGGCCGCGTAAGTTGGCGGCATCGGCTTTGGCGGACGTGATTTCCAGCCCCGGCGCCGCGATGTCGGGCTTGCGGTTGGTTGCGGCGCCCCTCGCGACGGGACCTCGACTGGAGGAGGAGACGATGCCTGTCGAAGGCCAACAATCGCAGCGGCTCGTGCGCGAGGCATGGTTGGCGACCGCAATCACCTGAGACGCGGTGCCGGGGATACTCAGCGTGGCATCGACGCTGGCCCGCACCTTACCGTCAGCAGGCGTTTTCGGCGGAAGAAACCAGGGCGTGTTCGAGCCGCGATCGATCCAGCAGTGGAAATCAACGGGCGCGGCATTGGGATTGGTGAGCGTGAGCGTATAGGAACCATCGAGAATGGCGCCACGGCGAGGCCGCTCCACCGTGATTCGAAAGTTATTATTCCGGTCATGTTCGCCGTTGATGGTCCCGTCCACCGCCACGTGGGTTTGCCGGTTGGCGGCAGCCGCCGGATTGGCAATGAAGGGCGGCGCGGCGGCATTGGCCGGAAGGTCGGTGCCATGGTTGACGGCGCCGCTGGCGACGCCGCCTGGCGCAGTGATGGTCAGGCTCAGTGTGCCGGCCCGGTCGTACCAGAGGTCGAGCATCGCGTCTGACCTGCGTCCCTTCGGCATTTCGAATTCAATGTCTACATGGTCATTGCCCGGGACGCGACCCTGCACGTGCCTGAGCGCGTCGCCCTCGTTGCCGGCTGATTTGACGACGATCTGCGGGTGGTGCAGGAAGTCGCCGACTTCCACATGCGCGTCGATCGCCAGCTCGACGGCGCTGGTGCCGTCGTGAGGCCCCAGGTTGTCGCCTTGGCTGATATTGATGACCTTCGGCTTGTCGATGCTGTCGACAAAACCGAAGATGAAGTCGAGGGCCTCGACGAGGCGTTGGTTTTCTCCGATCGCGTCGTCGTCCGTATAGTCGTATCGCACGACGAGGAGTTCGGCCTCCGGGGCGACCCCCACATAGGTCTGGCTGACGTGGCAGCAGGTGGGAGGTTTGCCGTTGCCTGCCGCGATACCCGCGACGTGGGTGCCGTGGCCGTCGCGGTCGTTTCTGGCATCGACATCCTTGGTGCGCACGGTGGCACGGCCCTTGAGTGCGTCGGTGAGTTGGTCTTGATTGTAGACGACGCCGATGTTGTTGGGACCTCTCGTATCGCCCGCGCGGAAGGGCAACATTTGATCCCAGATCGCGAGAATTCTGGATCTTCCATTTTCATCGACGAACGAACCGTGCCGCCAATCGATGCCGCTGTCGATGATGCCGACGACCACGCCCTTTCCCTTGCGTGAGTGGGGGCCGGTGTGTACGGCGGTCGCGCGGATTTCTTGCAGGCTGAAGTCCAGTTCACGATGCATGCGCCGGGGCCCTTCCACGGTGGTGACATGGGGGATTGCTGCCAGCTCGTCGAGCCGGTCGAAGGCGATGGTGCCGGTGGCGATGCTGTACCCCTTGCGCGGATGGCGGACGAGCGTGCGCTGTATGAAACCGGCGGCAGTCAGGTCGTCTAGGTTGCCGGTAAACCCGACAATGACGCCTACCTGCTCAGCCTTCGCACGAGAGCGTGGTCTCAGCGCGGCTGCGGTGGTGTCATCGCTGGCTTGTCTGGCACGGAGTTTCGACCGCAGTCCGGGATCAAGTTTTTTGTTCATGGAGGTATCCTCATGACTGCCCAGCCAGTACGCCCGTGGCGCGTCGCCGTGTGCGAGCGGGCGCCTGGCCGGCGGCGCCGAAGGGGGCGACGCGGGCCAACACCGCCGCCGAGAGGACGTAGCCCGGCTTCGGCCGCTCCGGTGGGCGCGTGGGATCGATCAATAAGGTCTCATACGCGATCGGCGTGGCGAGGCCGGCGTCGTCATCCACGACCAAGTCCTCGGCCGCCACGGTGAGGCCGCCCTGTAAGGGCACAAACGCCGGTTGCGCCAACTGCTCGTCTTCCCGCACGTCCTCATACTGCGCCAATGCGAAGGGCTCTGACACCGGCGCCGTCCGCCAGGGTTGCGCGCCGGCACGATCCGTCATCGTGACCGTGACCGTCGTGGGGCCGCCGACCAGCGGCGCTGTGCCCAATTTTGTGAGCGGTCGACTCAAGGGCGCGATGCGTTCTCGTACCGTCAGCTCCGCCCAGGGATGCACGCGCAATCCGTTCGTGGGCGGCGGCGTCTCCCGGATCGTGACGACCGGCGCACGACTCCGTGGCACAGCGCCGCTCCAATTGCGCTGGTCCGCCAGGGCGGCCGCGATCAGGCCCACCACATCCATGGCGGCCGGCAGCGGCGGCGCGGTCGTGCTGCCGAACGTCCGCGAGAAGTGCACCGAGACCGAGAAGAACAGCAGCGAGATCGACGCCTTGCCCTCCACCTGCCAGGGTGTCGGTCCGGCTAACCGTCCCGTGAAGGAGATCCCCATCAATAGGCGGCCGTGATACCGCAACGCCAACGCCGCGCCCACGTCCACCGCAAAGGCCAATGGCGCCAATTGAAGGATGGCATCAAAGCCCAGCATGCCGTCGAAGCTAAAGCCGCCGCCGGCCGCATGCAGATCCACTCGGGCGCCGAACTGTACGGTGTTCGACGTGACCGCCAGATAGGCTTGGCAACGTAACTGGAGCGAGTCGCCGTCGGCCAGCTGCAACGCCAACCGCTTCAAGGCGGGCAGCCCCGGCGGGGGCGCAAAGCGTGGATGGAAGCCCCCAATCGCCAAGACAAATTGAGGCTGGTTCCCCCAGCCTGCTCGCAGCGCCATGTCGCCCGTCAGGGTGAATTGCAGAATGCGCGAGTCGTAGAGCGTCGCATCCAACGAGACCGTCTCGGCACTGAGATCCAAGACTCCGAGGGCATCCATGCGGATCTGCACGAGCGGATGGGTCTGGTCGGGCAACAGGACTTGCAGACGGCCGAGCACGATGACCCGAATGGGCGCGGGCAATTCGACGAGCAGGGCCAGATCGAGCGTCAATAGGGTGGGGGAGCCCCAGCGCAGTTGGACCATCGGGCCGACGACATGGCGGCCGGCCGTCGGTGGGAACACGCGGCGCAGGTCGCTGAAGATCTGCGGGGCATTCCGCAGCGGATCAGGTGGAAACAACACCGAGTTCAAGGTGCCGGTCTTGAGCCCGTCACGCAGGACATCGGTGCGGACGGTGCGGTGCAGGGCCACCAATCCGCCGATGCCGGTGAGGGTGAAGCCGAGGCCGAGTGGAATCGGCGCGAAGCCTTCGGCGGTGAGGATCACGATCAAAGAATAGCCGCGGCTGCCATCGGGCATCCGAGTGGTGAGCAGGCCCAGGGCCTTGAGGGCGAGGGTCTCGGCCAGCTCCAACTGCAACATCCCGCTGTATTCGGCCCGCTGGGGATCAAAGCCCAGGAAGCCGCCCCCGGTGACCCCCGGTGTCGTCACCACCAGACCGAGGCCGGTCGGGGGCTTGAAGCGCGGCGTCAGGCCGAAGGGGCCAAGGTTGCCTTCCTGGAAGGAGAGGGCGACGGTGACACCGATCCGTTCGACGGTTGCGGTGACGGGGCCGAGCACCAAGCGGGCGTTGACACTGGTTTCCGTATCGATGCCCGCTTCGCCCACGTCGATACCGATGTGGGCCGCATCCAGCTTCACGGGGCCGATGGCCTGCTGCAACGGCAACGACACGTGGAGTCCGCCGCTACCGGAGAACGACAGTCCCTCTCTGCTGCTCCAGCGCATGGTAAGGTCGAACGGGGCCTGGACAGACTCACGCCCAACCGTGCCTTGGATAAAGTGGTCTGCCTCTGCGAGCGAGAGGTCGAAGCGGAGTCCCAGCAGCGCAAGCTCGACGAACGTCTCCATCCGGGTGGCCGAGGAGGCATCGAGTCCACCTGCGACGGAAAACTGCTGATACCGTAGGGCTGAGCCGCCGGGTAATCGAATCAATGGTTTGAACTCGCCGGCCGGTTGGCCGTGCCGCAGGCCCAGCGTGAGGCGTCCGTTGAGGGCATCGGCGAGCCCGGCTCCCTTGCGCACGGTGAGGTCCTGCCCTGGCCTGAGGATCACTGCCAGCCGTTTCAGCACCGCCACGTCGCCGGACCATTCGATGCGGGTGTCTTCCAAACGCGGAAAGGGGATCGTGCCTTCCGCGCGGCCTTGAATGATGGGGGCGAGGCCGAGTCCGGCATCACTCGCGCCCGCCGACGTGGGGGCGGCGCCGAAAAGCGAGAGGCCTAACCGCACTCCGAACGCGGCTCCACGTTCCTCGTGCAGGAAGGTGATGAGTTGCGGCGGCGGGTTGGAACTCGATTCGACTCGCCCCAACCAGGCCTCTTGCGCCTGCGGACTCATGGGTTGGATACGGTTTCGTAACCCCAGCGTTTGCAGCAACTGGCTCAACCTGGTGAGAAAGGTCATCGACTGGAAGTCGGGTGTGTGCCAGCCGTAGGCCTCGGTAAAGAGTTGGTCGGGCTGTGTGACCGCCACCTTGAAGAGGTAATAGTTGATCGTGGCGCGGACGTGTTCGACTTGGAACCTCGTCGGATCAGCGGCGTAATAGGGGTAGTCGATGATGTTCAGTAGGTGCAGGGAGGCATAGGTCAGCGGCGAGGCCTGCGACAAGAAATTCGCGGCGAGAAAATCGAAGAGGCGTCTCGGCAGTTCCTTGTGGATCTGCGTGCGCTCCACATAGTCGCCGAAATATGCCAGCCTGGCGGGCAGGGTCTGCGCCAACTGGTGAATCTGCTGCGTGAGGGCTTCGATCGCGAGCGCGAGGTCAGCAATGCGGCCCGCCATGGCCAGGTCGTCGTTCCATTCGGTATCGGATGCGCCGAGGACTGCGTCGAGCTTGGTGAGGAAATCGCTGAGATTGAGTGCGGCTAGACCGATGTCATCCAGGCCGGGCGGCAGGTCCCACCCCAACAGTTTCAGAAATGCGCGCGCTTCCTCCACATCGCCCTGGATGAGGTCGAGGTGCGACAGCAGCCGCCCGATCCCGGCGGTGGCGTTCTGGACTAGATGATCGGCCATGGGAGCAGATCCTTCTTGTCGTCGACCTTGCAGGTGTTGAAATCGAACTTCTGCGCCTTGTTACGCAGGGTGGACGTGCGAATCTTGAGTGCCGTCAGATAGTCCTTCGGGTCGGTCTCCGGCTTCCAGGGCAACAGGTGTGGAGTCTGGTCGGCGGGCGGAGCCTGGTTGTTCTGAATGGCTTCCACATGTCGCGCGGCAGCGGCGTCCCAGTCGGCGACCCAGGTTGTGGCGGCGGGATCGGCCGGCAAGGTCTTGAGGTGATCCGGCAGCGAGCTGAGTCCTAAGTGTTCCTGCCACAACTGATGACGCAGGGCCTTGACCACGCCGTTCTCCGGCAAGCCGGCGATGCCGCTGTACATCACCAGGTTGAGTTCCACACTCCGCGACGGCTGACGTGACCGGCCGGGGAGGGCGTGCCGGGCCGTGCGTGTAAAGACGTCGGCGATAAGTTGGGGAATGTCGGCCACGTCGCCCAACGTTTCGCGGATGGTCTCCAGTGTCTCCTTGAAGTCGAAGATCAGTTTGTAGGCGACGAAGAGCAAGACGAGCAACGTCTTGAGGTCGAACAGGATCTGTTTGAAGACGAAGAAAAAGATATACCAAAACAGTTCCCAGAGAAATTTCCCCGGATCATTGGTGAGGTTGGCTTTTTCGATCGCGCGGTCGAGGAGGGAGCCGGTGATGATGAGGCCGATCTCGTGGTAGTTCATCGAGGTGCCGTCGAGGTTCGCGCTGCCGGACGTGGCCCACACGTCGTCGATGATGGCGGTTTTGCTGTGCACGTACACCGGCATCACGTCGTAGCGCCGCTGACTGCCTGCGCCGCTGCCCGCTTGTTCCGATCGACTCCAGAGGGTGTAGACGCCCAGATGATGTCCGCCACTGTCGGCGGCGCTGCGGAGTTGGTTGACGTTGTCGATCTGGCGATCCGGATAGCCGGGCAGGTCGGGAAGCAGGTTCAAGACCAGGATAATTTCCAAGCGCGGCCTGGTGGTGTCCTTCATCCGCGAGATGAGCGCATCGATGATTTCGTGAGAGGTGAAGTATTGGTTCTCGATGTAGATGTAGCGCTGAGCGTTGGCGATGGCACGCTCATAGGCTTCGAGGATGCCGGTTTCACCGTAGGGCAGGTCTTCATCGCTGGGGTTGATGCGTTTGATCGAGCCGCCCGGCAGCGTGCGCAGGACTTGCACCGAGGTCACGTCGCCGTCGGGCGTGACCGGCAGGTCGGGAAAGGTTTTCGGCGGAGGAATGAGCATGGGCTTGCCGGTGGCATTCCAGATGCTTGCGAACGTTTTCTCGATATGGGAGACCGCCGGCCCGCTGATGTCGAGATTCACGTCGTGCATGAGCGAGCCCTTGTGGCGCGCGTCACGGATGGCATGGCTGGTGTCGCTGAAGTAATACTGTTTCAACGGCGACCCCATGAGGATGGCGCGGCGCCCGTCCACCACGATGGCCTTGGCATGCAGCAGCGCGAATCCCTTGTTGTAGGCGTTGGTGTGCACCCCCGCGGTCTGTGCGAAGAACTCCGCCACTTCGGTCACGGTATCTTCTGCCGAGAGCGGCAGGTTCGTGACGAGAATGTTGACCGGCTTGCCGCCTTTGTGTTTCAGGATGTCCTCCAACGTGGTCTCGGCCGCCTGTTTGCAACCGTTGGACGGGGGATTCAACGGGTCGAAGCTGGGTTTGAATTTGGTGAGGAAGCCGTTGTTGACGTCGAAGAAGAGCGTCATGAGGTTGATGGATTCGGTGGCCGAGGCGGCGGCGTCGGTCACTGCGGGAAACATCGTGGCCCCGTCGATCAGCGGTGTGACGCGGTTATGGTGAAAGAGCGCGACTGGGTCTCCGGAGGCGGGGTGTAACGTCGTGTGGGTGACGAGCCAGCCGTCGAGGTTGTTGCGGTGGATGGTGATGGTGCCGACTTCGTGGTTCGAGTCGGTGACATCTTCCGCTTCCGGGGTTTCGTGCAGGAGGCGCGTGCCGAAGCGTTTCGGGTCGGAGTTGGGCGGGCCGAATATCTGCGCGACGAGGTCGGGATTTCGATCAACCTTCCAGGTACGGTAGGCGTCCGGCGAGTAGGCAATGAGAAAGGTGCCGTCGCCTTCTGTCTTGCCGACCCCCAGCACATCGTCTTCGCTAAAAAAAGGATCGAAGTCGAGCGCACGAACGGTCAAGCCGGCGATGCCGGCTCCCCGCTCATCGATGAGGCGTCCGTGGATGCTGATGTTGGCCATAGGTTCCGTCAGGTGAACGAAACCTACGCCGCTCAGGCGACCCTGTCAACCGTCGAGACGCGTGAGAATACGTGTATTCATGCGGGCGTAGCGCGGTGCGTGTCAGATTAAGGCAGTTCCACAATGATGTGCGACTGCCCCCTCAACCGACGCCGTTCGCGCGTCCAGTTGAGGGCTCGACATCGAATGGGCTCAGTCCGCTGATCGTTGCCGGCCGTAGCCGCTCGCCCACGCCAACTCAATGAGCCGCTCCGTCGATTGCGACGGTGACAGCGCCTGGTCGAAGAGTGCGGGATACGAGCCGGTCATCGTCGCCTGGAAGTCCGTCCACTGGTGTGCGGGCACTCCCGTGAGGACAGCGAGTGATGACAGATATTCGCCCCGGCCCCGGGCGATATCTGTACGCAGGTTCTCCTGTGTTTGTGTCGCGAAGAAGGTGGCCTTTCGTTTGGCTCGGAGGAGCCCGCTCTCCGACAATGCGCCCGGTGTGGTACTCGACGTGAAGTCCGTCGTGGGGTCGAGAAACTCCCTGGTCGCGCCGGAGGTGCCGTTGGTGAGGTCGGTCGTGGCGTCGAACGGCGCCTTCGTCAACTCGACGGTCGCATTCGTCATGCAGCCGGTGAGGGTGGCGAACAGACCACTGAGTAGTAATAAATTGGATTTCATCATATGAGGCCTCCTGGGTTCGCCCTTCGATGTACAGAAGTGGAGTACCACATTAAGCGCCAGGGCCGACCCTAGGAGGAGCCCTAGTTAGAGAAATGATCGCATATGTCCTCATCGAACTATTACAGTATGTCTGTGCAGCCGGAGCGATGGCGCACATCAAGATGCCATCGAAGAGATCTTATGGGCCTCAGGTGGATGGAGAAGCAGAGAGCCAGGCATTTCTGGCAACTCTGCATCGACTTAGGAAGAGGCTCCGCTACGACGACGTCATACAAGTCTCGGATAGCCGCGTCTCGCTCCATCTATCGGCGGTTCCTTGATCTTCAGAACGGCTCGGTGAGCTCTTGGAAGTGCGAGATGACGTGAGTGAGGCGGCATAGAAACATCTTCGAGTCCTTGAGTGGAACCTGTGGCGGAAGTGATGTGTCGAACGGAGATGCTGACATGCGGGATAGGGGGTGATGACAGATGAACTTGCCTGGACATCAAGCGGAACGCATATCTGGCATTGTGAAAATATCATAGCGGTGTTGGTGTGTTGAAAAGACCTCGCCCTCCTCGGTGAATCGTCGCAAACATTAGGTAATGAGTGAAAGGAGCTGCTGTATCCGATCCGATTCAATGAATCGGATCGGATACAGCATACGTACTGACACGCTGTCCAGTGATGAAACACCACGTACGTTATTCTTTAAATCGACGCAACAAATACTGATTTGGCACGACCTTATTTGGAAGCAGAGTTCCCCGCGCCTGCTCTTTATTAAGGAATAGGTCTTGCCTTTAGTCCGCTAGGTTCACCCGAATCTAGCGGAGGTTCTATATGGCCGGCATCTTTATCAGTTACCGTCGTGAAGACAGCGCGGGCTGGACGGGCCGCCTATCGGAGCGACTCAAGCAAAAGTTTGGAACTGCCTCGATCTTTATGGATATCGATACAATCCAACCAGGCACCGATTTTGCGAAAGCCCTGCGTTCGGCTGTCGGATCATGCGATGTCCTGCTGGCCATGATCGGCCCGAATTGGCCTATCGCTACAAGTCCTGAAGGACAGCGACGTCTGGAAGACCCCAATGATTGGGTCCGAACGGAATTGACGGCCGCTCTCAACCGGAGCATTCCTGTGATTCCCGTTCTCGTAGGAGGCGCCGATCTTCCCAAGGTAGACACTCTACCGGACGAACTGAAAAAATTATTCCAGTACCAAACCCACGAGCTCACTGATAAACGTTGGGAGTATGATTCCAGTCAGCTCGAGCTGGTACTTGAAAAAGTGCTCGGAGGAGGCAAGCCCAAACGCAATGTCAAGCAAACTCTCCTGGCACATCGAGGAGCGTTGGTAGCATTAGGCATCGTTGGCATTGGGCTGGCGGTTGCATTGATCTCTCCCGTTGCGCGTTGGAGTACTCAAGGAACCGGCATCGCACAGACGAATGGCAGTGGAATCGTTACGGAAAGGAACACCCCCTCGCTTCCATCTCCTGAGCCGGTTGCTCAACTTAACCCAACGGAGCCTGCTTCCCAGATTTCGGCAGCGACCACCGGAGAATCTCCACCCGCGCAACCGATTCCCATCGCCGACAAACCGGAATCCGAGAAGATTGCTGCATCCGTTCGGATAGAAGACGGAAAGGTTCGCTCGCTGCCTGCTGGTGCTGAAGTGAAGTTTATGGCAGGCGATTTGGTATTTCGCCTCACCTCAATCCGATTGGAAGACCAGTTCAATGGGAACTGGCTTCTCAGCACTTCCATCTTGACAAGAAACAGCGGTTCGGACGTAAACATTTATTATGAAAGTCACTTTCGACTTCAGATTGATGATAGTCGTCATGCCCCGACGAAAACCTCGTCCGTTGCTGAGAGGATAGCGAGTGACAGCGAACAGTCTGGGGAGGTAAGTTTTGTTGTTCCCAAGACGGCTCGCCGAGTAGGCTTTCGCATTACCTACGATAACGAACAAACGACTATCCCCATCGACCTCAAGTATGGAGTCTCACGGTCTGATGTGCGGTCATCGAGTATCCCTAGGTCGTTAGCCAGACCAGCACGTATTATTGGCGTCGATAAAGGTTCGGCTAACTATGATTTTCGGGCGCTTTCATTAGAGCCTTACAATCTGGAATCCTTCCTTCTGCGGATTTCACTGAGGGTGACTACCGACAAAAGCGGATTTACATACTATGGTCAGAATTATTTTCGCCTAGTTTTTGATGATCTTCCTCACGAACCGGCAAGAGGGGCAAACAAATCTATTCCTGCGCATACTTATGCCGACACTGAAATCGTGTTTATCGTACCAAAGTCCGTGACTCAGGCTCTGCTCCGAGTGAAAGACGGTGACACATGGCGGAGTACTTCGATCAACCTCAAAGCAAATCATTCCTAACGCGAGAGGAGAGGGGAAGGAGGGCTAACCAATATGCTGCTGTTTTACGATCGCACCAATGGGGCTGCCGCTATCGGCAAACTTACGCCGAGCAGCCTCACAACCACCAAGGAATTTGGGTAGGGAAGTTTTGGGACTTGGACGCACGTTCTCAATACCGGCGCAGGTTGTTTCTTCTACAATCAAATGACGGGCGCTGCCGCGATCGGTTCATTTGACACGGCAACGTTCACTACCACCGGATCTCTGCCAAACGGAAGTTTGGGGGAATGGACTCATATCGTCGCAGACGGTACGACAATGCTGTTTTACAATCGCCTTGACGGTAGCGCTGCGATTGCAACAGTAACTCCAACGGGACTCACCACCAATACCTCATTTCAACCAGGTAGTTTTGGGACATGGACGCACGTCGTGATTCACGGGTCAACAATACTCTTCTACAACCGAGATCACGGCGCCAGCGCAATTGGGACGCTGACGCCGACAGGCTTTAAGACCAACACATCCTATAAGTCAGGTAGTTTCGACCACTGGACACATATTGTCGCTGATGGTGCGACATTACTCTTCTATAATCAGGATACCCGCGATGGGGCGATCGGCACGCTGACCTGACGTTGCCCCCGTTCTGAGACGGTTCTTCACCAGAGTAGACGACTGTGACGTTGCTCCCATTCCAAGGCAATTCTTAACCAGAGCAGAGGGCTTCTTCGGCGATCGGTATAGCCTGACGTTGTGCGACAAACTCACTTGGGGGCAGGTGTCCAAGCGAGCTGTGGGGACGACGGGTATTATAGTCCACTCGCCAGGTTCGATGATCGCCTGGGCCTCGGCCAGCGAGGCGAACTGATGAGCATTCAAACACTAATCCCGCAGCCGTCCGTTAAATGATTCAATGAAGGCATTTTCGACGGGTTTCCCCGGTTGAATGAAGTCCAGTTGGACGCCGCGCCGATAGGCCCAATCCTTCAATGCCCGCGATTGGAACTCCGTCCCATGATCGACCGTGATGGAGCGCGGTCCTCGTTCACCGCGCAGCACACGGTCCAGCGTTTCTCCAACGATCGCTCCTGACATGCGAACTCCTGCCTCTAGTATCGGGCTCTGACGACTCCAGTTATCGACGACCGTCAACACGCGGAATGGACGCCCATCGGCCATGGTATCATGGACGAAATCCATGCTTCAGCGTTCGGTCGGCCCGACAGGGATCGGGGCGGGTCCGCGATGCAATGCCATATGCTTCCGTCTTCGCACCCGCATGCGCAGCTGCAATCCATCGAGTCGGTAGAGTCGACGGATACGTTTGCGATTCACCGGCCAGCCTTCGCGGCGCAGTCACACCCAGATGCGCAGGTAGCCAAATCGAGGCCGAGCATGCGCCAGATCCCGAATGCGGAGCCGGAGAGCCGATTGATCCTTGGCGCGACTGTGTCGATACCAGGAAGCTCGACCAGACTGCGCCAACCGACAGGCCCGCGTACACCTCACCGAGAACGTCTGGTGAAACCACTAAGTCAATTCTCGGCGGCGGGCGGGCCTTAGACTTTTTTTCGCAAGGCCTCCGACAGCATGTGCTTGTCGAGGGAGAGATCGGCCACGAGCCGTTTGAGCCGGCCGTTCTCTTCTTCCACCTGCCGCAGCCGACGCAGTTCGCTCACGCCGAGGTGCGCGTACGTCTTTTTCCAGGCGTAGAAGGTTTGCTCGGCGATGCCGAGTTGCCGACAGACATCCCCAACTGGGGTCCCACTCTCGGCTTGCCGGATGGCATAGACCATCTGCTCTTCGGAGAATCGTGACCGCTTCATCGATCCACTCCTTTCGTCGAGGACTGTCGAAGCCACCATTCTACTCTCGTGTTAGAGTGCCGTCGTTTTCCGGGGAGACGTCACACTAGCCTGGACTTGTGCAATCCGACAACACGGTATTTCATGATCGGCGGTTCTGGCCGAGATCACCGCAATTTTGATATTGTCGAACGGCAACGCAGAACGGATGATACGAGGAATGTCCCATGGCCTATCAGCCTATTGAGAACTACGGCATCATCGGCAACATGCGCACCGCAGCCCTGGTGGGGCGAGACGGCAGCATCGATTGGTTGTGTTTTCCGCACTTCGATTCCCCCAGCATCTTCGCGGCTATTCTCGATGACGCCAAGGGCGGGCGATTCAGCATCGTTCCGAAAACGGCGCGGTTCACCACCAAACAATTTTACTGGCCCGAGACCAACGTGCTGATCACACGCTTTCTGTCCAGCGAAGGCGTCGGCGAAATTGAAGACTTCATGCCGGTCGGTGTTACAGGTCCAGACCTGTACCATCAGCTGATCCGGCGGATCAAAGTGGTGCGAGGGCAGATGACGTTTTGTCTCAGCTGTCATCCCGCCTTCGATTACGCACGGACCCCCCACGATACGCACCTCAACTCGAACGGGGCGGTGTTTTCGACGGCGGCGCTGACGCTTGGATTGGCGACGACCCTGCCGCTCAAACAAGACGAGCGGGGAGTCTGTGCCGAGTTTACGTTGCAGCGGGGAGAACATGTGGCCTGTGTCTTGCGGGAAATCGACCAAGGGAACCAGTGTGGGGCTGCACTGTCGGGCACCCACGCCGGCAACATGTTCGAAACTACGGTGCAGTTCTGGCACGAATGGTTGTCACACAGCCGTTACACCGGACGCTGGCGCGAAATGGTATCCCGATCCGCTCTGGCCTTGAAGCTCCTGACCTTCGAACCCACCGGCGCGATCGTTGCCGCTCCGACCTGTAGTCTCCCGGAACAGATCGGCGGGGGCCGCAATTGGGACTATCGCTACACCTGGATCAGAGACTCTGCCTTTACCGTCTACGGATTGCTCCGCATCGGCTTTACCCGTGAAGCTACAGCCTTCATGCACTGGTTGAACGCGCGTGTCCGCAACGAGAGCGAAGCGCCAGGTCCGTTACAAATCGTCTATGGCATCGATGGCCGAACTGATTTGACCGAACTGGTCCTCGACCATCTGGACGGGTACAAAGGATCGAAGCCGGTCAGGATCGGCAACGGGGCGTATCAGCATCTGCAACTGGATATTTACGGCGAACTGCTGGATTCCATCTACCTGTGCGACAAATACGTCGCCCCCATTTCCTACCTGGGATGGTCCCATGTCCGGAGTTCGCTTGATTGGCTATGCCAGAACTGGACGCGCGAGGACGAGGGCATTTGGGAAGTGCGTGGCGGCCGCCGTCACTTCGTCTATTCCAAACTCATGTGTTGGGTGGCGTTGGACCGAGGCTTGCGCCTCTCGCGCAAACGGTCACTGCCGGCCGACCACCTCAAATGGTTGACCATGCGAGACCGCCTGTATGAGGAGATTATGACGAAGGGGTGGGACGAGTCACGCGGCTCCTTCGTGCAGTCGTACGGCAGCGATTCGCTGGATGCGTCCAACCTGATCATGCCGCTGGTACGCTTTATTTCGCCGACTGATCCGCGGATGCTCAGCACATTGGAGGCGATCAATCGTCCGCCGCTCAATGGGGGACTTGTCTCCGACGGCCTCGTCCACCGCTACGACGCGGCGACGGGTATGGATGGACTCACGGGGACGGAAGGCACGTTCAACATGTGCAGTTTTTGGTTGGTGGAGGCCCTCACGCGGGCCGGGCGAACGGATCGCCGAAAGTTGGATGAGGCACAACTGCTGTTCGAGCGGATGCTCGGCTATGCGAACCACCTAGGCCTGTACGCGGAGGAAACCGGGGACAGCGGAGAGGCCTTGGGTAATTTCCCCCAGGCCTTCACCCATCTGGCGCTCATCAGCGCCGCCTTTGATCTGGATCGCGCGTTGGACGGGAACTGAGGCCTTGCTCGGGGTCATGTGTAAGGCTCAGGTCTTTTAGCGTGTCGACCCTGCGCCTGAGATCGAACGGGTGAGACACCATCCGGCCGAGCTGATCCCTTCAATTCAGGGCATCACCAATGTCGTCTGGGAGTGAGGCCACGATCCCGTTAGGCTCGCAAGCCATTTGCGCGTGCTAGGCAGCCCGCCGCTTCTTTGGCACCTTCATGTCCTTTGCGCGGGCTTCAGACAGACCGATCGCAATGGCCTGCGTTCGTTTGGTCACCTTTTTCCCGCTGCGCCCGCTTTTCAGCGTGCCCTTCTTGAGTTTGTGCAGGGTGTTCTTGACCATCTTCTGTGAGCCCTTACTGTAGCGTGCCATGTGCTCCTCCTTTGGGCGACGGCATCAGGCGCCGATGGGCGAGTGAATCGTCGTCAGAATCGGATGTGTCATTGGCCGCACCGGTTTGAAACTGTATGGTACAGATTCGGGCGACACGTCGAACCTGGGGAACACCCCGGGGAGTGGTAATGGAGCGTCCCGACACAGACTGTCGCGTGATGCTCGTGCACTGAATCATTTGACTGATCCCTCGTGACCCTTTATCGTCGCGCCATGGGTGTAGACGAGATTCTCTTTCGCACGATCAACGGCGTGGCCGGGCAGTCGAGCCTGCTGGATTGGATCGGAGTCGAACTGGCCAAGCCGGGCAACCTGCTCTATCCCATATTGCTGGCTGCAGCCTATTGGGCCTGGGTGAATTGGCGTGAATGTGTGCTCGGCGGGGCAATGCTGGCGGTGGTCGTCGGTTCGACGGATGCGCTGGGGACTCAGTTAAAGGGCTTGGTCCAGCGCCCGCGCCCCTGCGTGACGCTTGCCGATGTGCATCAGTTGCTCGGTTGCGGCGGCGCGTTTTCGTTTCCATCTAACCATGCCGCCAACACGGCCTCGGCGGCGGCGTTTTTTCAGGTGCTCTATCCGAAATCAGGCTGGATCGGCTGGCCCTTGGTAGTCGCGATCGGTCTCTCGCGTGTCTACATCGGGGCGCATTATCTGACGGATGTGATCGGGGGCTGGGTCGTGGGTGGATTGATCGGGGCGGGCGTGGCCTGGTTCCTGCGCCGTTGGTCTCGCTTCCGACCGGTTGCCGAGGCGGCCCCTGCCTCACAATCCGAGATCGGTTCAATCTCCTGACGTCGCTATTCTGCCAAGCAGGCGAGGAGGGAGGCTCGGCAGCGTTCCTGATCGTAGTCGCGTCCGATCAGCACCAAGACATGATCCGGTTCATCGAGCAGCATGACCGGAGCCACGGTGCTGGTGCGGGGAGGGAAGAATTGAAACTCCTGCAGCTCCGGCTCCCTTTCGAAACGAAAAAATCCTTTCGCACGTTCCAGTCCCTCCGGTAAGGACTTCGTCCATTCCATAAACTTTGTGCGGACGACTGGCTTCGGCAGGCGCACGGTCGTCACCATCGGATGGTGGAGGGCGCGGGCGTCCTGTCTGTTTCCTGGCGCCGGTGGTTTGCCGAACTGCACATTGGTGGGGCGCGGGTGAGTTGGCGGCGCAGCAAGCAACGCTGCCACGTCGAGCCTGGCGTGATTCGTTTCCCACAGTCGGCTGTACGGATTCAAGCGGGTGATGCTTTCGCGGAACTGTTCCCAATGACCGGGGATGTAGAGGTCGCGTTTGTTGAGGATCACATCATCCGCATACCGGATGGCATTGCGTGTGACGAGTTCCGCCATGCCGGTTTCCGGGAGCGGCACGGGGTGCAGCATGGCAAAAATCCGTTCGAGCCTTGTCATCCGAGAGACATAGACGTCCGTCACGGCATCGACCACTTCTGCGGGGTCGGCCATGCCCGAGCATTCCAGCACGATCACGGTCGATTCGTAATCCTGCACCAGCTGCGCAATACTCCAAGCCAGGTCATCTTTGGTGTCGCAACAGATGCAGCCGCCGGCGAGGTTTAGGACCTGCTCCGCGATCGTGCCTGCTCGCGGGCCGTCGATACTGACCTCGCCCGCCTCGTTCATGAGCACGCCGACCTTGTGCCCTTGGCTGTTCCAATGTTCGAGGAGGCGCATGAGCAGGGTGGTCTTCCCGGCACCGAGTGATCCGCAGAGCATATAGAAGGGGATGGGGAGCGTCTGTGTCATGGAGGCATTGTAGCTGCTGTGTTGGCAGGAGGCTAGCTCGGTCGTTTCCGATGAAGGCAGGGGGCACTCCAGCATATGCTGCAGGTGTGTCTAAAAGCCGACCCGAAATGTGACTGCGCCTGCGTGATTGGTGGTACGGTACGTTCCATTCACGGTGGGATTCGGGTTGCCCGTGACGGTGCGAGGATCGAATAAGAAAGCTTGGTAAGCCAGGTCCATGCCCATCGAATGTTTCGCAAAGAAACTTTTTTCCGCATCGGCACAGGAAATCAGGCCGAAGAATTTCCCGCCTGTGTGACAGGAGAATCCCACGCCGGCTGAGACCACATGCGCGTCACTGTCGGCATAGGCAGGGTCAAAGTTGAGATCTGACACAGGCGTGTGTGAGCGGATGTATCCCGTGCGAAGGGCGACGTTCCAGGCCTGCGTATCTGTCAGGCCGAACCATGTATATTCTGTGCCGATGTTGACCGTTACCGTGTTTTTCCATTGCTGCGGGCTTGGTAAGGTTGCCCCATTCGAGAGCCGCACGTCTGCACTGCGTATCGATTGCCAACGGACATAGTCCACATCAACTTCCAGCTTCCACGCACGTTCCGCATTCCGTATTGGCCAAAAGGCCAGGCCGCCCGTCCACACTTCGGGCAGCCGTATGGCTGTTGACGCTAGTGCGGCCGACACCCCATTGGCGCGAAGCTCTCCGTTCAAAGGTAAGACCGCTTGGCTACGCCAAATACCGGCGAAGGAGAGGCGAGGTTGTCCTTCGGCCGTGCGCCAGGGAGTATAGAGTACACTCGCGTTCAGTCCGGCCGTCGTGCCTTTCCCGTTCAGTTCCATCCCGGTTCCCGCGGGAAAGCCGGACCCGGGCGCGGCCTGAAATTGACGTTCGGCTTGTCCTTCGCCCAGGAAGTTGGCAAAGGTGAGAATATCTGCGCCCAGTCCAATGGAGAGCGATTCGGTCAGTTGATAAGCCAACGTCGGTTTGATCGCCAGCAAGGGAAGTTGTGCAAAGGTTACCGCTGTGGGAAACGGGCCATTCACAGGGAACTTGGAAGCGAACCCATAGAGATTCTGTACCCCCAGGCCTGCACTCAGCTCTCCCAGGGCGGACACTCCCAGGTCCTTCACCTTTGCCGTCAGAAAGATCTGCCCCGGCGGTGGCAGGCCGATCGGAAAGGGGTGCTCATTGTGGACGGATGCGCCGGTTGGACTGGTAAATCGTGTATTGACGCCGACGAATTGCGCGCCGCCGGCAATCTGAACCCCGCGCAACTGGGCCATGCCGGCAGGGTTGTAAAAGACTGCGGAGGCGTTGTCGGCTTCGGCAGCAAAGGCGTTGCCTTGTCCCATGGCCGCCGCGTCATGAAACGGGTTACGAAAGCCGTCGGCACAAGCCGGATCGCCGGAGAACAGCGCCACGCACCCAGTCGCCAGTGCTCCAATAAGGCACCCTGCGGGCAAGGAGAGTCGGTGTGCACGAATCCGTAGGTTCATGTCCATGTTTGGGCCGAATGGGTTGGAGTGGTCCCTAGCACGAGCAACTACGTATCGTCAATATTTCTCTTGCGGTGCCTGGAAGCGAACAGAGATAATCCCCATCGATTTCTGCTGGCGAGATAGGGGGATGCTGTATGGTGACCCGCTCCAAGCCATCGCGTGTCCGTTCTGTTCCGTATGCCAAGCTGGTCCCGCCCACTCTTCCGATCGTGCTTCAACGGACGCGGCTGTTCCGCCTGCTCGATAAATCGAACGCGCGTCGACTGATTTGGATCACGGCTCCGGCCGGCGCCGGGAAGACCACCCTCGTTGCCAGTTATCTGAAATCGAAGCGCGTCCCGGTCTTGTGGTATCGGCTGGATGAAAGTGATGCCGATCCTTCGTCGTTCTTTCATTTCCTCAGTCTCGCTGCAAAGAGTCTTGCTCCTCGATTCAAACGACCCTTGCCGACGCTCACTCCGGAGTATGTGTTGGGCCTTCAGACGTTTGCCCGGCGCTATTTTCAGGAGCTTGGCGCGCGTCTGCCACGGCGTTGCAGAATTGTGCTGGATAACTACCATGAAGTTCCGGCCGATGCGGCGCTCCATCAGCTGTTGGCCTGCGGGGTGTATGAACTTCCCGACGGCGTCTCGGTCGTGGTTATGAGCAGGCAGGGCCCCTGCGCTCCAATGGCTCGTCTGATGGCTGAGCAACTGATGGACACGATCGGTCCGGATCCCCTGCGATTCTCTAGGCTTGAAACCGTTGGAGTGGCGCGGCTTCATCTCACATCTCGAAAAGAGCGTGTGGCGCGAAGTCGTATTGATGAACTCCATAGGAAGGCCGGGGGATGGGCCGCCGGGGTGACGCTCCTGCTGGATCACATCAAACATCAGGAGACGATCGAATCTGCATCCACCCAGGAATCGCCTGAAAGTATCTTCCAGTTCCTGGCAACGCATGCGTTTGAGGGCCTGGTCCGAGAGGTTCAGGAGGTCTTGCTCAAAACCTCCATCCTGCCCGATGTCAGTGTCACGCTGGCAGTGGGATTGACCAATTCGCCGAAGGCGGGAGAGGTGCTCCGGTCTCTCTACCTGGCTCGCCACTTCATCGAAAGGCGGGACGAGCCAGAGCCGTGGTATCGGTACCACCCGCTGTTTCGAGCCTTCCTGCTCGAGCAGCTCGCGACAAGATATTCAGTGGACGAGGTTCGGGCCCTTCGACGGCAGGCCGCGACCCGATTGGCGGAAATCGGTCACTATGAAGAGAGTATCGCGCAGTTGCGGCAGGCAGAGGACTGGACCGCCATGGCCGACCAGATCATCGCCTTGGCCCCCGCTGTGCTGGGACAGGGCCGACTCGCAACAGTCGATGACTGGATAGCCGCGATTCCCCAACACGTACTTGCGGGCACCCCCTGGTTACGTTTCTGGCATGCCTGTTCGCGATTGTTTAAGAATCCTCATGATGCGCACATCATGTTCGAACAGGTGTTCGCGCAATTTGTTGCGCAAAACGATCAGGCGGGGGCCCTGCTGACGTGGGCGAATGTTGTGCGCTGTATCCTTTTTCAGTGGAGAGGGCTGCCACGATTGGATGCGTGGATCGTGAGGTTTCGTGCGCTTCATTCCGAAGGCACTCCGTATCCTAGCGCTGAGATCGAGGCCCAGGTCGCTGAGGCTATGGCGAGCGCACTCGTGTGGCGGCAGCCGGGCAACCCCGAGACGAAAAAGTGGCTGGACAAGGCCATTGCCCTTACCGATCGGCTTACGGGATCGGGTGCCGGCCACGCCATCTTTTTGACGGAGTCGTATCTGGTGTGGATGGGCAATTTGGCGGAGGCGCGCAATGGCCAGGTACGACTCTTGGAGAGAGCTTCGACTCCGGGTGCGGCTCCATCGTTGAAGATTCTGTATTGTCTGTCGGAAGCACTGTTGGCCTCGATCGAAGCTCGCGCTGATGACTGTCGACGTGCGGTGCGAGAAGGCCTCGCACTTGCGGAGCGGGAAGGCATCCATCTCTGGGATGGGTGGTTGGTTGCACAAGATATTCACAACAGTTTGTTTGCCGGTGATCTCAACTCAGCGCAGCGGTGGCTCGCAGAGATTCGGCCGATGTGGGAGCGAGTGGGAGGGCTCTACCGCTGCCAACTCTGCTACCTCTCGGCATGGTCCACGCTGTTGGACGGCGATTGTGCCACAGTGATGGAGTCAGGCGCGAAGGCACTATCCCTCGCAGAACAGGAAGCCGGTCCGTTTCCCGAAGCATTGTGCTGTCTGCTGATGGCGTCGATCTGTCAGTCCTTTGGCCAGCGACAGGAAGCGGAGGCCTACCGGGTGCGTGCCGAGGTGATCGGCGAAGCCATGAACAGTCAGTTCCTCCGGTATGGCTGCTTGTGGTTGACGGCGCAATGTGCTCTCGAGTCAGGCGATCGCCGGCAGTGTCTGCAGGCGCTTCGGGCTGCCTTGGTCATCGGTCGCACCTGCGGATTAGGCGGCTACGTGGGGTGGGAAGCCCCGGTCATTGCGCGCCTCTGCGGCATGGCACTGGAAGAAGGCATCGAGGTGTCGTTCGTCCAGGGGCTTATCCAACGACTGTGGCTTCCGCTTGCACCGGAGTTGCGGCCCTCGAATTGGCCGTGGCCGCTCAAGATCTCCATGCTGGGCCCGTGTGACGTGATGGTATGCGGGCGCCCCCTCGACAGGCAGAGAAAAGTGCCCCATCGGCTGTTGGAGTTGCTTGCCGCTATCGTGGCGTTCGGGGGAGAGGCCGTGCCGGTCGCCCGCTTGACCGACGCCCTGTGGCCCGAAGCCGACGGTGATCAAGCGCAGGAAAACTTCAAGAAGTCGCTGGCGCGCTTAAGAAAGATGATTGGCATCGAGAACGCAATTCTCTGGCAAGACGGAAAAATCACGTTGAACCGGGACCTCTGCTGGGTCGATGCCCTGGCATTTGAGGCGTTAGTGAAACAGGCAGACGCTCGGGTTGCGAACACGAGAAGGCAGGATACAGGTGACATCGACAAGTCCGCCCTTGCGCTCTACCGTGGGCCCTTCCTTGGACTGGAGGCTATTCCAGAATGGGCCCAGCCCTATCAGGCCGAACTTCGCCGTCGATGGACACGGCTGCTCGCGCGTCGCAGTGACCAATCAGAGCCAGTGAGTGGGGCGCAGGACATGGTGCGTGAATTGGAAGCGGCGATCGACGTCGATCCTGTGTCGGAACCGCTCTATCAGCGGCTTATCCCTCTCCTTTTGGCCCAGGGCCGACGGTCGGAGGCAGTGGCTCAATACGATCGATGTCGTGCTGCGCTGGCTCGATGGGGCAATCGCACCCCTTCGGCAGCGACGTATCAACTCGTGATAGCGATGACTCGTGCAGAGGGACGTGCATGACGCAACCAAAGTCGAGGTTAGCCAAACTCACGCCTCCAACCTTGCCGGTGGTGCTCACCCGAGCGAGGCTCTTTCGGGTTCTCGATCGTGCACGAACCCGCCCCCTGACCTGGATCGCCGCACCGGCCGGATTCGGCAAGACCACACTCGTTGCGAGTTACCTGAAGGCACGACGCCGGCCGGTGTGTTGGTATCGCCTCGACGAGGGAGATGCGGATCCGGCCACCTTCTTTCACTATCTGAGCCTGGCGGCTAAGTCGCTGGTCCCGAGAATCCGACGGCCCCTTCCGGTTCTGACGCCCGAGTATGCGCTTGGGTTACCGACCTTTACGCGGCGATTTTTCCAAGAGTTGTGTGCGCGGTTGCCGCGTCGCTGCGTACTGGTGCTGGACAATTATCAGGAAGTGCCCTCGACATCTGCTCTGCACCAATTGCTTCCCTACGCAATTCAGGAGCTGCCGGAACATGTATCCGTTCTTGTCATGAGCCGCCACGATCCGCCACCGCCGTTGGTTATGGTGCAATGCGACAGGGGAATGACTGTGATCGGTGCCGATTCGCTGACGCTGTCGAGAGTGGAGGCCAAAGCCATCGTCCAGCTGCATTGGAAGAAAAAGGCGGACGGCGCCATGCGAACCTTTGTCGATGAGGCCTACCGACGAGTAGGAGGGTGGGCCGCCGGCTTAATGCTGATGGTCGAACAGGCGAAAGGCGATCGCACGGTGTCGGGGAGTGGACTCGACGGCACGTCCGAGACGATCTTTCGCTACTTAGCCGGAGAGGTGATGGAACGGCTTTCCCCGGATGTCCGGCAACTCTTGCTGAAGACGTCCGTGCTGTCCGATATCAACATCCGATCGGCGGAGGGGCTCACCGGCCTCTCAAATGCTGGTGACCTACTCGCATTCCTGCACCGCTCCCGCTACTTTACCGAGCGTCGGCAGGGGACTGAGCCATCGTATCGATACCATCCGCTGTTTCGAGACTTTCTTCTCCACCGGGCACGAGTGGACTTGGGCACGGCCCAAATCCAAGCGCTCCAGCGAAACGCGGCGGACCTCCTCATCAAAGAGGGTCGCATCGAAGAGGCTGTGCTTGTGCTCCAGGCTGCTGAGGATTGGGAAGGCCTTGTACAGGTGATTCTCGGCCAAGCCCAGGAACTGGTGGCGACCGGACGTATTCAAACGCTGGAAGCCTGGATTTTATGTATTCCCGAGCCAGTTCGCGCACAAAGTCCCTGGCTCATGTTTTGGTTGGCGAGCACGAAGGTGTCCTTCGACCCCGATCAAGCCTACGCCCTGTTCGATCAAAGCTTGGACGAGTTCCTGCGGCAGGGCGATCGAACGGGCGCGTTATTGTCCTGGTGCGGCGCGATCCGGGCAGTCCTCATACGATGGGACGGTCTTGGGCGGATCACGAAACTCTTGGAGTTGTTTCCAACCATCCATCCAGACGGTGCTTCTTACCCCTCGATCGAGGTCGAGGCCCATGTCGCAGACTGTCTGGCTGGTGCGATCATGCAGACCCGTCCGGACAGGGACGATGCGAGGGCATGGCTGGATCGGGCCGTCAGCCTCAGCGAGCATCTCCCACCGGCCGTGCAAACCGGTTCTCGATACATGACGGAGATCTACTTTTTATGGTTTGGGGATATCGCCGCCGCCAGGGCAGGTCTGGAGCAATTTTCCCGCTTACGCGAGTCTAAACAGTGGAATCTGATCACTGCCATATTTTTCCACGCGACGACCGCCACCTTGGCCTGGTTCGACAGCGAACTTGATCTCTGCCGCCTGCATATCGGAAAGGCAAGGGAACTGGTCACTCAATCGGGGCTCCATGTGTGGGATGGTCTGATCATTAGCCAGGGGGTGGCTGGAGAATTATTAGCGGGAAACCTGTCTGCGGCTGAAGCACTCTTGAAGGAAGAAGATGCAATGACCCAGCGGCTTGGTGGCATTCATCGAGCGCACTACCTGCACCTCTTTGCATGGTTCCTGCGCTTGCGAGGTGATCATCAAAAGGCATTAGAGGAGGGGCTACGTTCAAATGATTTGATCGCAGCTGCAGGCGGACACATGTTCGGCCAGGGCATCAATGCGCTGGTGATCGCCCATGCGTTGCATGAACTTGGACAATTGGACGGCGCTGCCCGCTACGTCGAACAGTCCTTGGAGATCGGCGATCGAATGCGGAGCGATCTTCTTCGGTTCGGAGCGTGGGTCCTGACGGCGAAAATGGCTTTTGATCGGAATGATGCGCCGGCGGGCCTCGTTGCGCTCAAGAAAGCATTGACGATTGGAGAAGTACGTGGATTGATGCAATACCCCAGTTGCGACCGACGTCTTATGGCAGGACTCTGTGCCCGAGCGCTCATCGCCGGAATTCACGTTCCCTTTGTGTTACGCATGATTCAAAAACACCGCTTTGCTGCACCGTTGGAGGCTCGTTGTCTCGAGACCTGGCCTTGGCCGATCAAGATCTATACGTTGGGCCGATTTGAAGTCTTGATCAATGGGCAACCGCTCGGGAAAAACCGTAAGACTCCGCATCGGCTGATGGAGTTACTCATCGCAATCATGACGTATGGCGGTGCCCCGGTTTCTGCCGCGAGACTCATGGACATGCTGTGGCCGGAGGCGGACGGGGATCAAGCACGGGAGAATCTTAAGAAATCAATCGCACGCTTGCGTCAGTTGCTGGCGGTTGACGATGCTCTCTGTTGGCAGGATGGCGAGATTTCACTGAACCGCACGTGCTGTTGGGTGGATGCCTGGGCGTTCGAAGCCTCCTTGGGAGAGGGTGAATCGAAGCGAACTACAGGAACAGTCCTCCAGGACGGCCATCGGGACAATATCATCGCGCTGTATCGAGGCCCGTTCCTAGGGTGGAACGAGATCGCACCATGGGCCGACTCTTATCGAGAGCGAATTCGTAGGCAGTTCACACGACTCTTCACTCATCGAGAAAAAGTCGTGGATGGAATGCAATGTAAGGAACTCATGGCCGAGTTGGCCGGAGCCATTGACGTCGACCCAGTCGCGGAACCGCTCTATCAGCAACTGATTCCGCTTCTTGTCTCCGCAAACCGGCATGCCGAGGCTACCGCCTGTTACGACAGATGCCGAACGGAGCTGGCACGTTGGGCCGGTCGCTCTGTCTCCGCAGATCTTCAAAAGCTCGCTCAAACTCTCCGCCCACGGTAATACGTAACGTCCGTTTCTTCTCACGCCTCGTTTCCCAGAACGACGGTTTTCTATTGCTAGTATTTATTTCCTGAATGTGTCCCCCAATCGGTCCCTGCTGAGAAGGTATACGGTCCTCGTCTGAGCAGGTTAGGCCTCAGCACCTCAACTGACCTGGTGATCATTGGATGTATACAGGGGAGGAGTTTCATATGAAGAACGGATGCGGCGCCTTCGTGTTGTCTCTTGTGCTCTCGGGTCTCGTTCAGATCCCAGAAATCGCAAACGCGGCAGAATGGTGCCAGAATGTATGCCAGTGACAAGTAAAACTCCGCTTTTTCACCCTTTCCCAGTGAAAGTCGAGCAAATACCCCTCTCCAAGTCGCTGTCCTAAGCTTCCGGCGCAGGGCTTTTACTCCGCTTGCACTCATCCCGAATTTGTCCCCCACGTTGTCCCCTGCCGCTATGGCTTACTCGACCTCGGATGCGTCGGGTTGTGCCCACAGGTGCGGTATGAGTTGCACGAGCAGACAGTTGGTCATGGTCGTTGAAGCTTGTGCCCTTGCTGCAGGCCTCCTGCTCTGTGCGGCAGATCACTACGCAGCACGCGAGACGATCCTGCAGGCGAACCCACGAGAAGACTTGGAGCAACTGTTCCTGCTTTTGAAGGAAGAGACGATGCTTGGGCAATCGCCTCTACCGTAGCCGCAGCGGTGCATGATGAAGGGCGGACATCGAGTGATCATGCGGTCCCTCATGGATTCACCGAGTGCTCGAGGAAGCGCGACGAGCGCACCCCCTCCCCGGCGTCAATCTTGGCCGCTCCAACTCTACGTACTCGGACCATTTGAAATACGAGTTGAAGGGCAGCCTCTCCCCAAGCGTCGGAAGACGCCGCAGCGGCTGATCGAACTCCTTCAGGCCATCGTGGCATCAGGAGGGGAGGCTGTGCCGGTGTCATACCTCATTGATCAACTGTGGCCTGACAGTGACGGGGATCGAGCCGTCGCGACGTTTTCCAAGACACTCAAGCGCCTGCGCAAATATCTCGCGGTTGAGGGCGTCGTACGCCTCGAGCATGGCACCGTGACCTTAGATCCCGCACGTTGTTGGGTGGATCTGTGTGCGTTTGAGCAGGCTGTCGCTCGATCGGACCATGGCAGATCCAATGTAAGAGTGAGGGAAGCGCCGCGGGAACTTCGGCAGGCGTTGGCACTGTATCGCGGTCCCTTTTTGCCTGAGCAACGGATGAAGCCATGGGCGGCTGCGACTCGAGAACGTGTGCGTGCACGGTTTGTCACCGCTGTGGCGCGACTCAGCGATCATCAGCAGCGGCGTGGACGATTCGAACACGCGATCCAATGGTTGAATCGAGGCCTCCAGCTGGACCCGCACGCGACGCCGCTGTATGAGCCCCTGATTACGCTCCTCTCGGTGACGGGCCGCAGAGCAGAGGCCACGGCCGTGTATCACCAGTGCACTCGGGTGTTCGGTCAAGAGCTGGGACGTCCACTCCCCCAGGCGCTTCAGTATCTATATAGAAATGCGCTCAGCTAAGAGTGCGTATCGATATTGCTGGTATTAATTTGAATCTGTCCCCCGGTCTGTCCCCTGTGTCGTGCTAGAGAGGACACCCAGTCAGAGTCAGGTCGATTCACGGATCGATCCATTGGCCAAGGAGACCGACAATGCGTGACGCGCTGTTCTTCAGCAAACTGCGGGTGATGTTGTGCGGATGGCGGTGGAAATCGTATCGACGGGCTTCCTGGCTCAAGGCGCGATGGCGACAGATGCGCCGTCGTGTGCAACGCCTGGTGCGTGACCGTTTCGTGCCCTCGCCGAGCAACTCTTCAGCGTCGTCTTTTCTCCTCGAGCCTCTGGAATCCAGGGTGTTACTGGCCGCCGATCTGACTGGAGTCGTGCAATCGGCCGTGCAACTCGATCCTGCGGTTCCCACCAATACGGCGAGTGCCGTCGTGCAGGTCCAGAACGTCGGCAATCAAAATGTCTCGCAATCGCAAATCGGCGTCTACGCGTCACTTGATACTACCCTGGATGCGTCAGACGTCCTCCTGGGAACGGCTAACACCGGCCAACTCAACGCCGGGCAATCGAAAAACGTCACTACGAATCTCACCATTCCAAACAGCCTCGATGCCCTCACGTATCGACTCCTGGCCAAACTCGATCACGCCAATACGATCAGCGAGAACAGCGAGGCCAATAACCTGGCAGTCGGCGGGACTATCAACGTCAAATGGCAGTTTGGTACGGTTCCGGGCCGCAGCGGCAGTACGACGCTCACCCTCAAAGACGCCGATGGTACCACGGTCACGTTTGGACTCTCCGGACCGGGCTTGGGCGAAGTGATCAAAGACGGGACGAGTTGGGATCTGAAGGTGACGGGCACGACGGCGAGTTCAGCCGTCACCATTACGACCAACAACGGCGGCAATGGCCGGGTTACGCTCAACGACATCCATGTCTTTGGTCCGCTCTCCACCTTCTTGGCGGCCACCACCGATCTCACCGGCACGATGGCGATCGATGGACCGGTCAATATCCCAGGGGCTGCGCCTGGCACCCTGACGTTGGGTAGCATTCAAGGTGGAACGGTTGCGGTACCGTCGGTGGAAGCGCTCACAGTCCTCGGTGCCGTCAGCAATGCGAAGTTCTACATCGGCACGACGTTTGGACAAGACGGCCAGCCGGGCGGAACGGGTGCCGATGCCGATACCTATGGAGCGGGAACGATCGGCCTCTTCACCGTGACCGGTGCCATGACGAATACTGCCGTGCGAGTGGGGATCAATCCGGTCGATGGCCTGTACGGTAACGGCGACGATCAACTTGTCGGCGGCACCAACAGCGCGATTGGCGGCATCGTGATTGGTGGCTCATTGAGCGCCGATACGCGATTCTACGCCGGACGGTTCCCAACCCAGTATCTCAACGGCTTGACGCTGAAACCGACGGCTGGAGATGTTCATTTTCTCAGCAACTTCGGTGGACCAACCCTGAATGCCGCCTTGCAGCAGGATACCGGCAGTTCCAACAGCGACCGACTCACGAATAATCCGGCAATCACCGGCAGCGTGAACGATCCGCAAGGGATCGCCACGTTCACGGCAGGGTTCGGCGCGACGCCGACCTTCAACATTCTGGCCGATCGTCAAGCGAACGGGTCGTTTGCATTGAGCCCCGCTCGCTTGGAACAGATCAACGGCGGACCGCTTGCCGATGGATCCTACACACTTACGCTGCGGGCGACGGACACCGGGGGCAATGTCACGCAGACCACGGTGCCATTCACGCTGGACACGGTTGTCCCCAGCCTCACGTTGGAACTCGACTCGGCCTCGGACAGCGCGCCGATTGGTGACCAACAGACGACCAACGCCAGTGTCGCACTGGTCGGGCAGACGGAAGCCAACGCCGCGGTCGAATTGCTGGGGCTCGGCCTTACCACCACGGCCAATGCGAGCGGCCAGTTCACCTTCACCAATGTGGCGCTCACAGTCGGGGCCAATGCGTTCACCGTGCGAGCCACCGACTCCGCCGGGAATCAGCGGAGTCAGACTCAAACTATTACACGAGTCGGTGTTGGGAATAGTGCGCCTGTTCTAGCTCCGATCGGCAACCGGTCGGTGAACGAAGGCACGGAGCTCCGGTTTACCGTCTCGGCTTCGGATACGGATGTACCCTCGCAGCCGCTCGCCTACAGTGCGGCCGGGTTGCCGGTTGGTGCGACCTTCGATTCTGCTACTCGTGAGTTCGCTTGGACACCAACCGAGGGGCAAGGGCCTGGAGTCCATCAAGTTACGTTTTCCGTGACTGACGGAGTGGCGACCACTTCCGAAACGATCACGATCACGGTCAGCGAGGTGAACGCATCGCCTCTGCTTGCGCCGGTCGGTGATCGGAACGTTGTCGAAGGCGCTGAACTCCGGTTCACTGTTGATGCTGCCGATGCGGATATTCCGATCCAGGCGCTGGTGTATACCGCCTCGGGCCTCCCACAGGGAGCCAATTTCAACACTGCCACACGAGAATTTACGTGGACGCCAAACGAAAGTCAGGGGCCCGGTATCTATCACGTGACCTTCTCCGTCACGGATGGGTTTGTATCGTCTAGCGAAACCATTGCGATCACCGTCACGGATGTCAATTCTGCGCCAGTGCTCGACCCAATCGGGAATAAGAGCGTGCTCGAAGGGAACGAATTACGCTTCACGATAAACGGGAGTGATGGCGATGTCCCGGCCCAAGCGTTGGTCTACAGCGCGGCTGGCCTGCCGCAAGGGGCGGCATTCGACCCGGCGACTCGGGAGTTCGTCTGGACGCCAAACCATACGCAAGGGTCGACGAGCTACAACGTGACCTTCTCCCTCAGCGACGGCCTGGTGACCACCAGCGAGGCGATCACCATCACGGTCACGGAAGTGAATCAGCCACCGATACTCAATCTGATCGGTAATAAGACCGGCAGCGAAGGCTCGCTCCTGACGTTTCAGGCCAGCGTGACGGATGCGGACGTGCCTGCTCAGATTGTTACGTACTCCCTTGAGAATGGTCTCGGGGGAGCCGTGCCGGTGGGGGCAAGCATAGACTCGTCCAGTGGCGTATTCAGCTGGGCGCCGACTGAAGCGCAAGGCCCTGGCACTTATACGTTCGACGTGGTTGCCACCGACAACGGTTCGCCTGCGCTGAGTGATCGTGAGACGATCACGGTGACTGTGAATGAAGTCAATCTGGCGCCCGGGTTGTCCGTTCCGGTGGCAGTGAGTGGGGACGAACAAACCTTGCTGACGTTTACCGCCGTGGCGACGGATGGAGATCTGCCGGCCAATCAATTCACCTTCAGTCTGCAAGGGACCGTGCCGACGGGAGCGAGTATCGATCCGGTCAGCGGCGTATTCAGCTGGACGCCGACCGAAGCGCAAGGGCCTGGAGCGTACGACATCACGGTTCGTGTAACAGACAACGGAACTCCGAACGCGTTCATCGAACAGACGGTGCGTTTGACCATCGGGGACGCCAATCAGTCTCCGGCTATTACCAGCGCTTCGGCGGTCGCTGTACCGGAAAACCAGACGTCGATCATGACGGTCACTGCATCCGATGCCGATATTCCAGCTCAACCACTCACCTTCAGCGTCACCGGCGGCGCGGATGCTGCGGCGTTCGTCTTCACGAGCGGGGGAGCGTTGAGCTTCGTGACGGCGCCGAACTTCGAGACGCCCTCGGATGAGAATCACGACAATGTCTATGAAGTGACGGTGCAGGTAAGCGACGGCGCCGGAGGTATTGCGACGCAAGCAGTGAATGTCACAGTCACCAATGTCGTCGAGAGTATCCCAACGTTGGCGATCAACGACGTCACCTTGGCAGAAGGCACGTCTCTCGCCGGAAACACGGCGTTCAATTTTACCGTGACGCTGTCCGAGCCAGTCAACGATACCGTGACGGTGCAGGTGGCGACCTCGGACAACGGGGCAACGGCGGTGTCAGGCGACTATACGCCCGTGCCGCCCACGACGTTGACGTTTGCGCCGGGGGAGACCACCAAAACGGTGACGGTGCAGGTGCGCCAAGATGATCGGGTGGAAGGTGCGGAACAGTTCCAGGTCTCGCTGAGCGCACCGACGAATGCGACCATTCTGGATGGGGCCGGCTTCGGCACGATCACCAACGACGATGTCCGTACGTTGAGCGTCGACGACGTGACGCAGACGGAAGGGACCAGCCCAGCCGGCTTCACGGCCTATACCTTCACCGTGACGCTATCAGCGCCGACGATTACGTCGGATGTGACGGTGCAGGTGGCGACGTCGGACAACGGGGCGACGGTGGCCTCGGGGGACTACACGCCCATCCCACCCACGTCATTGACGTTTGCGCCGGGAGAGACCACCAAGACCGTGACGGTACAGGTGCGCCAGGACGATCGGGTGGAAGGCACGGAACAGTTCCAGGTCTCGCTGAGCGCACCGACGAATGCGACCATTCTGGATGGGGCCGGCTTCGGCACGATCACCAACGACGATGTCCGTACGTTGAGCGTTGACGACGTGACACAGACGGAGGGAACGAGCCCAGCTGGCTTCACGCCCTACACCTTCACCGTGACGCTATCGGCGCCTACAATTACGTCGGATGTGACCGTGCAGGTGGCGACGTCGGATAACGGGGCGACGGCGGCCTCGGGGGACTATACGCCCGTGCCGCCCACGACGCTGACGTTTGCGCCGGAGGAGACCACCAAGACCGTGACGGTACAGGTGCGCCAGGATGATCGGGTGGAAGGTACGGAGCAGTTTCAGGTCTCGTTGAGCGCGCCGACCAATGCGACGATTCTGGATGGGAGTGGCTTCGGCACGATTATCGATGACGACGTCCGAAGTGTGAGCATTGACGATGTGACAGTGACGGAAGGGGATAGCGGAACCAGCGCTGCCACGTTCACGGTCACGCTCTCGCAAGCCTCGCCAGGGACGGTCACGGTGGTGGCGACCACAGCCGCCGATTCTGCGACGCCCGGGTCTGACTACACCACGCTTTCTCAGACGCTCACATTTGCACCAGGAACGACGCAGCAAACATTCTCGGTGCCGATTGTCAGTGATGTGCTCCAGGAATCGACGGAACAGTTTTTCGTGAATCTGAGCAATGTAAGCGCCGGAGTGGTGATCGCCGATGCTCAGGGCATCGGGACCATTCTCGACAATGATGTCAATCAGGCGCCCGTCTTGGCGCCCATCGGCAATCAGACGGCCAACGAAGGACAACTCTTGCAGTTCAATGCCACTGCCACGGATCCCGGCAGCCCCACGGCCCTCACCTACTCGCTCGAGGACGGTGCCGGCGGACAGGTTCCATCAGGGGCCTCCATCAACGCCTTGGGAACGTTTACCTGGACGCCGACGGAAGCGCAAGGGCCCGGCAGTTATACATTTGACGTGGTAGTGACGGATAGCGGCACACCGGCATTGAGTGATCGGGAGACGATCACCGTCACCGTGGGCGAAGTCAATCAAGCGCCGACCCTGGCCCAGATTCCGAATCAAACCGCCACCGTTGGTCAGAAGCTGTTGTTCACGGCGGTCGGGACTGACACGGATCTGCCTAGTAATACGCTGACCTACAGTTTGGAAGGCCTGTTCTCTGCCGGCGCGACGATCGATCCCACCACGGGAGTGTTCTCGTGGACGCCGACAGTCTCGCAGATCGGAGGACCGCACGGCTTCACCGTGCGCGTGACCGACAACGGGACGCCGAATCTGTTCGCGGAACACATCGTCCAAGTGACGGTCGAGCCAACCCCGAATCAGGCCCCGGTACTGAATCCAATCGGCAACCAAACCATCGACGAAGGCCAGCCATTGACCTTCTTCGCGAATGCGACGGACCCGGATAGCCCCACGACGTTCACCTTCTCGCTGGCCAATGGTGCGAGCGGGCAAGTGCCGACCGGCGCCACCATCGCTGCTGGCACGGGCCAGTTCACCTGGACGCCGACCGAAGCGCAAGGGCCCGGCAATTATACGTTTGACGTGGTAGTGACGGATAGCGACACACCGGCATTGAGTGATTGGGAGACAATCACCGTCACCGTGGGCGAAGTCAATCAAGCGCCGACCCTGGCCCAGATTCCGAATCAGACTGTCACGGCAGGACAACTCCTGACCTTCACGGCAGTGGGCACCGATCCGGACATTCCGGCCAACGGCTTGACCTACAGCTTAGAAGGGGTGGTCCCAGCGGGCGCAACCATCGATTCGACGACGGGAGTCTTCTCATGGACGCCGACCAATGCGCAGCTCGGCCTGCAGAGCGTTACGGTGCGCGTCACGGATAGCGATTCACCGTCTTTGTTCGCGCAGCAAGTCGTCTCGATCACGGTGAACGCGCAGGCGAACCAGGCGCCGGTGTTGGCGCCGATCGGCAATCGTACGGTGACTGAAGGAAGCCAGATCACATTTACGGCAAGCGCCACGGATACTGATCTTCCGGCGCAGCAATTGACATTCAGTCTACAAGGCACGCCTCCCGCAGGCGCGACCATCACTCCGGGAGGAGTATTTGCCTGGACGCCGACGGCGGGCCAGGGTGGCGCCCATACGGTGACGGTACGCGTGACGGACAGCGGCAGCCCGACTTTGTTTGATGAAGAAACGTTCACGATTACCGTGGGTGCTGTGTCGGCACCGTCATTTCAGGGGCTGGGGGTGTCGGTGCAGGGAGGCAGTATTGCCGCCGAGGTTTCACCGGATGGGAGCATCGTTGTCGGAGGGATGAGTTTGACGAACGAGGAAGGCTTGGGGCAAGCATTCCGTTGGACAAGCAGCTCAGGGGTTGAGCTTTTAGGAGATCTGCCTGCCGGAAGATTTTCCAGCCACGCCGAAGGATTGTCGGCGGATGGGTCGGTCGTCGTAGGCACTGGTTCTCCTGCTTCTCCATTAGGCACGGTTAATCATGCTTTCCGGTGGACGGCGATTGACGGAATGGTGGACCTCGGTACGTTGCCCGGGGGAGTTAACAGTGACGCCTTTGATGTGTCGGCGGATGGGACTGTTATCGTAGGCCAAAGTGACCTTAGGGCGTTTCGATGGACCAGCGGGGAAGGCATGGTGAACCTGGGACTTTTGCCCGGCGGGTCTTTTATCAGCGAGGCGCATGCGGTTTCAGCTGACGGATCAGTCATCGTGGGAGAAAGTTCAGTGCCTGGCGGGGGAGTGGCATTTCGTTGGACCAGCGGCGGAGGCATGGTGAGTTTAGGGGACTTGCCCGGCGGTGCCCTAGCCAGCCAAGCCAACGAGGTGTCGGCGGATGGCACGATCGTTGTGGGCTGGGGTTCCACCGCGTCAGGGCGGCAAGAACCTTTTCGATGGACAAGTGCTGAGGGGATGGTCGGGCTTGGTTTGCCCCAAGGGGCAAGTGCGAGTTACCCGCTTGCTGTCTCAGCGGATGGAAAACGGATAGTTGGCTACAGTGACGGTCTTGGAAACGTTGAAGGATCGGCCTTCGTGCTATCGACCGAGGCCTTTCTTTGGGATGAGACAAACGGAATGCGCAGTCTTAATGGACTGGTTGCCGGAGATCTGGGATTGGCTCCTGGGTGGGTGTTGAAAAAAGCAACCGGCATCTCTGCGGATGGACGAGTGATCGTTGGTTGGGGAACTAATCCGACTGGACAGCCCGAAGCCTGGCGGCTGGTATTACCAGAAGGCGTTTCTGTGCCGACGAATGAGGCTCCGATATTGACTCCGATTGGGAATCGAACAGGCGATGAAGGATCGACAATCACTTTCACGGCCACTGCGACAGACCCCAACCCCAACCAAACCCTTGCCTACTTCTTGTCAGGAGCTACACCTCCCGGTGCCGCGATCGATCCAGTGTCCGGCATCTTCACCTGGGTTCCGAACGAGGCTCAAGGCCCAGGGGCGTACACCTTTGATGTTGTAGTTCGCGACAACAGTGCAACACCACTCAGCGACAGTGAAACGATCACGGTGACGGTCAACGAGGTGAATCGTGGGCCGGTCTTGACCGTACCGGCGGTTGTTACGGTCGCGGGAGGACAGCCGGCATCGTTCACAGCGACGGCTAACGATCAGGACGTCCCGGCAAATCAATTGACGTTCAGCCTGGAGGGGACGGTCCCTGTAGGTGCGGCCATCAATCCCTTGTCGGGTGTGTTTAACTGGGCGGCTGTCAATATTCCTGGTGGGGGAACCTACACCGTGAGGGTCAGGGTGACCGATACCGGGACGCCGACACTCTTCGACGAAAAGGTGGTGAATATTGAGGTGTTGGGAGCGCCCGTCTTGGAGCCGATTGGAGACCGTTCGGCAACCGAAGGCCAGACCCTTTCCTTTACGGCTGTTGCGGCAGACCCAAACTTGGGGCAACCGTTAACTTTTAGCTTGCAAGGAACCGTACCTGCTGGCGCCAGCATCAATCCCGCGACCGGCCTCTTTACCTGGACACCGACGGAGGCACAAGGGCCTGGGGCTTATCAGGTGACGGTGCGTGTGGCAGATAACGGCACGCCTGCATTGTTCGACGAAGAGACAATCTCGATTAGCGTCGGCGAGGTGAACCAGGCACCGGTGCTTTCCTCCATTTCCGATCAGACCGTGACGGGTGGACAAACTGTGACGTTTACGGCGACTGCGACGGACATCGATGTGCCGGCGAACCAACTCACCTACAGTCTTGAAGGCACAGTGCCGACAGGCGCCGGCATCGATCCGCAAACAGGCCTGTTCACATGGGCCACGTCGGCGGGAGACGCGGGCACCTACGCGATCACGGTACGTGTGACGGATGACGGCACCCCAGTGCTCTTCAGTGAACGGACACTCAATGTGACGGTCCTCTCCAACGCGGCGTCGTTCCAGGGGCTCGGCGATTTGCCGGGCGGAACATTCTCGAGCCGTCCATTCGGAGTGTCAGGCAATGGGGCGGTGATTGTCGGGGTGAGCGACGGGGGCTCAGGTCTCGAGCCCTTTAGATGGACCGTGAGTGGCGGCATTCAGAACTTCTCGGCAGTCGTCGGGGCGTCGGCGGTTGGCCGCGCGGCTTCATTTGATGGTTCGGTGATTGCCGGGGATACCGATGGCGGATCGTTCCGATGGAGTGTTGCGGATGGATTGCAAATGATTCTCGGTAATGCGGCCCCGCATTCAGCCAATGCCGTCACTCCCGACGGAACGGTCATCGTCGGCAAAGGCCTGATCAATGCGTCTATTCCGGGTGCGTTCCGATGGACAGCGGCGACCGGGGCGGTTCGATTGGATACCCTCGCCGGGTATGCCGATGCCGAAGCTTTTGGCGTCTCCGCTGATGGCAACGTGATCGTGGGCGCGAGTTACTTCGGTCCATCCGGCGAACAGGCACAAGCCGTGCGTTGGATTGCCGACGGCTCGGGCGGTTTCACTGTAGAGGGACTGGGTGATTTGCCGGGCGGCAACTTCATGAGCCGAGCGGTGGCCGTGTCGGCCGATGGAAGCGTGATTTTAGGCGTCAGCGAATCGGATCGAGGGCAAGAGGCTTTTTTGTGGACGGCGAGCGGAGGGATGCAAGGGCTCGGGGACAGTACCGGCGATCTGCGCGCGATGTCCGCCGATGGCACGGTGATCATCAGTGGCAACGCCATCTGGGATGCCAATAATGGCATCCGTTCTTTGTTTCAGGTGATCGTCGACTCAGGGATTGCTGGATTCGAAAGCTGGCTGAGCATAAATGCGATCGGCATCTCTGCCGACGGGCGAACGATTGTCGGGGAAGGGATAAATCCGCAGGGGGATCAAGAAGGCTGGCGCGTTGTGTTGCCGGTGAATGCGTTTGCGCCGGAGTTCCTGAACATGCCGGTTGGGGTGTATGAGGTACAGGCGGGCCAAAATGTGCTGTTTGATTTGTCTGCACAAGATCTCGATGTCCCGGCTCAGTCCGTGAATTTCAGACTGATCGGATCGGTTCCAGCAGGAGTGGACTTTACCGGCAACGTCTTCTCCTGGACACCGACCACCGATGATATCGGCAGTCACAGCTTTGTAATCCGTGTCTACGACAATGGCGTACCAAGCCGGTTCATCGACACGCAGTTTATGATCACCGTCACTGCGTAATTGAGGAAAACGATGGAGCACCGTCATGCCGAGTCAGAGTGAAAGAGAGGCGGACGCATCTTGACGCCAGAAAGGCGACGATCCAGGAAAAGACAGCACGAGTAAAGATCGATCATGCGCGCAGCAGCAACTGGTCCTGTGCGTCACAGCAGGCCCAAGCGGGAATCAGGCGGAGCTGTCACCGGCCAGGGTTCAAAGTGGAGCGGTCACTCAGGAGCTGCCTCAGCCGCAATTTTTTGAACAAGATTTGTACTGGCCTGTGTTCAAGTATCTTTCGTCAGTGCAGGCAGGCCGTTCTACCGGCTCTCTACGAATGCAACCATTGTGTGATGGCTGAATTTGCCGAAAATCTTTGCCTGTGAAGGGTTTTTAGCTGAAACGGACTTGTTTTTCTGCCACTGGAGTTGTAGCATCCACGCCAAATAATACGTAATAAGTGTCGCCACATAGGCACGGCGAGGAGGTGGGTGATGCGAGACACGTTGTACTTCTCGAAACTCCGAGTCTTCTTGGCAGGCTGGCGGTGGCGGCTTCAACGGTTTCGCCCCAGCCAGTGGCGCCGGTGGCAGCGCACTCATCGTACGATTTGTTCACCACGATCCGCCTCTCTCTTCACGCTCGAACCACTTGAATCGCGTCTCTTGCTTGCCGCCGATCTGACCGGCGTGGTGCAAAGCTCCGCGCAGATTGATCCGGCCGTTCCCGGCAATGCCGCCAGCGCGGTGGTGCAGGTGCAGAACATCGGCAATCAGCGGGCCAACGCCACGACCCAGGTGGGTGTCTATGCATCGCTCGATGCAACGCTCGGCGCCGGCGACGTGCTGCTGGGATCGGCGAACACGGCCGGTCTGAACGCGGGACAATCGCGTAATGTGACGGTGAATTTCACAGTGCCGAGCGGGTTGACGCCTAGTTCCTACACGTTGTTGGCCAAAGTCGACAATGGCAATGCCATCGCGGAGAACAGTGAAGCCAACAATATTTCTGCGCGCTCCACGCCGTTCTCCGTAACCTGGCAGTTCGGGAATGTGCCGGGCCGAGCGGGTAACACGACGCTGACCTTACGTGACGCTGATGGGACGATGGTGACCTTCGGCCTGAGCGGCCCTGGACGGGGAGAGGTCATTCAGGACGGCGTGGCCTGGGATCTCAAACTTACCGGCACAACGGCCTCGTCGGACTTCATCATTTTGACGGACAGAGGCGGCAACGATCGTGTGACGGTGAACGATATTCATGTGCATGGGTCGATCCGATCAGTGCAAGCTCTCACTGTGGATCTGACCGGCACCCTGGCGATCGACGGTCCCGTCTCCACGCTCAGTCTCGGCTCGGCGACGGGGGCGGTGATAGCCGCTCCATCCGTACAAACCTTCGTGGCCCAAACGTTGGTGAACACGAATGTCTTCATCGGGGCGGTCCTGGGGGAGGACGGAAAGCTCGGCGGCACCGGTGTCAACGCCGATTCCTTCGGAGCAGGCCGAATCGGATTGTTTGTACTCACCGGGTCGATGTCCGGCACGACCGTACGGGTCGGGGTAGATCCGGTGGACGGAGTGTTTGGAAACGGCAACGACGTGATCCTCGGTGGCACGGCGAGTTCCATCGGAACGATCGTCAGCTTTGGTTCACTAAGCGCAGACTCGCGGTTCCTTGCCGGGTCGTTTCCGTCGCGCTACAGCACGGGACTCTTCAGCTCTCGCCCTACCGCCGGCGATCCGCACTTCTCGACCGATCCGAACACCGGAAGCCCGACCCTGTCAGCGGTACTGCTGCAGGATACGGGCAGTTCGAACAACGACCGGTACACCAACAATCCGGCGATCACCGGCAGCGTGAATGATCCACAGGGCATTGTCACTTTCACTGCCGGCTTCGGCGCAATACCCACTGTCAATGTGCTCTCCGATCGCCAATCAGATGGGTCGTTTACGTTTAGTCGGGCCCGCCTCGAGCAGATCAATGGAGGCCCACTCACCGACGGCCCACACACGTTGACCCTCCGCGCGACAGACACTGTGGGGAACAGTACGCAGATTGCCGTCTCCTTGACGCTCGACACCACCATTGCGACGCTCACAGTGGATTTAGCTCCAGCATTCGATACGCCGCCGGTTGGCGACCAGCAAACCACACAGTCTACGATATCAGTGATTGGTCAGACGGAATCGAACGCACTGATCGAGCTGATAGGTCTAGGACTCACCGGTACGGCTGATGGCTCCGGCAATTTCACTCTCTCAAATGTGGCGCTCGCGCTCGGCGCCAATAGTTTCACCGTGCGGGCAACGGACGCGGCGGGCAATCAGCGGACGGAAACCCGCACCTTCACGCGACTGGCGCCGTCGAATCAAGCGCCGGTGCTCACCAGCATTGGAAGCAAGAGCGTGGCCGAGGGGCTCCCGTTGGATTTCACGGCGACGGCGAATGAGCCGGATGCGGGGCAAACGCTGACGTTCAGTGTGGAGAACGGGACGAGCGGCGCGGTGCCTGTCGACGCGACGATTAATCCGACCAGCGGGGCGTTCAGTTGGACGCCGACGGAGGCGCAAGGGCCGGGGACCTACACGTTTGATGTGGTGGTGACGGACAACGGGGCGCCAACCTTGAGCGATCGGGAGACGATCACGGTGACGGTGGGCGAGGTCAATCAGGCGCCGACGTTGGATCCGATTGGTACCCAAACGGTGACGGCCAGCCAATTGTTGAGTTTCACGGCAGTGGGCAGCGATGGCGATGTGCCGGCCAATACGCTCACCTACAGCCTCCAGGGCACGGTGCCGGCGGGAGCCTCCATCAACTCGACGACGGGTGCGTTCAGCTGGACCCCGACAGCGGCGCAGATCGGTCCACAGAGCGTGACGGTGCGCGTCACCGACAATGGCACGCCGGCGCTCTTTGCCGAACAAGTGGTGAGCATCACGGTGGCGGCAATCCCCAACCAGGCGCCGGTGCTGGCCACGATCGGCAACCAGACGATTGACGAAGGGCAGGCGCTGACCTTGACGGCCACCGCCACGGACCCCAATGCGGGACAGACGCGCACGTTCAGTTTGGAGAACGGGACGAGCGGCGCGATCCCGGCGGGGGCCGGCATCAACCCCACCACTGGCGCCTTCAGCTGGACGCCGACCGAAGGGCAAGGGCCCGGTACGTTTACGTTTGATGTCGTCGTGACGGACAACGGGGCGCCAATCTTGAGCGATCGGGAGACGATCACCGTCACGGTGAACGAGGTCAATCAAGCACCGACGCTCAGCACGATCGGTAATCAGACGGTGAACGAAGGGGCCTTGCTCACCTTCACCGCGACGGCCACGGATGGCGATGTCCCAGCCGATACACTCACGTACAGTTTGCAAGGCACGGTGCCGGCGGGAGCGAGCATCAACCCGACGACGGGGGCATTTACCTGGACGCCGACGGCGGCGCAGATCGGTCCACACAGCCTCACCATCCGAGTCACAGATACCGGGAGTCCGGCGCAGTTCGATGAGGAGACGCTCACGGTGACCGTCGGGGAGGTCAACGAGGCACCGACGCTCACGGCCATCGGTCCTCAGACCATCGACGAAGGACAACTGCTCACGTTCACGGCCACGGCCAGTGAGCCGGATGCGGGGCAGACGCTGACGTTCAGCTTCGCCAATGGGACCAGTGGGCAAGTGCCGGCGGGCGCGACGATTAATCCGGCGACCGGGGCGTTCAGTTGGACGCCCACGGAGCTCCAAGGGCCGGGGACCTACACGTTTGATGTGGTGGTGACGGACAACGGGGCGCCAACCTTGAGTGATCGGGAGACCATCGTCGTCACCGTGAACGAAGTGAATCAGGCGCCGACGCTGGAGCCCATCACGGCGCAGACCGTGACGGCCGGGCAATTGTTGAGTTTCGCGGCAGTGGGCAGCGATCCGGATGTGCCGGCCAATACGCTCACGTACAGTTTGCAAGGCACGGTGCCGGCAGGAGCAAGCATCAACCCGACGACCGGGGCCTTCACCTGGACGCCGACGGTGGCGCAGATCGGTCCACAGAGCGTGACCGTGCGCGTGACGGACAATGGCACGCCGGCGTTCTTTGCCGAACAGGTGGTAAGTATCACGGTGGCGGCGGTGCCCAACCAGGCGCCGGTGCTGAGCCTGATCGGCAACCAGACCATCAGTGAGCACCTGCCGTTTACATTCACGGCCACGGCGAATGATCCAGACGCGGGACAAACCCTGACATTCAGCCTTGCTCCCGGGGCGAGCGGGGCGGTTCCAGCCGGGGCCACGATCAATCCCACCACCGGCGCCTTCAGTTGGGCGCCCACGGAGCTCCAAGGGCCGGGGACCTACACGTTTGATGTGGTGGTGACGGACAACGGCAGTCCGACCTCGAGTGATCGGGAGACGATCACGGTCACGGTCACTGAGGCCAACGCGGCGCCGGTGTTGCTGGTTAGCTCCGTGCCGATTGGCCAAGTAGACAGTCCGTTGACGCCCGTGGGTGCGGTTGGGAGGCTGGTCCGCGACATTGTGAAGCTCGCGCCCGGATCAGGTCCGGGCACATTCAACGTCAGCGATAGCGATGCCGGCGCGGTGACTGGGATCGCAATCTCCACGTCAGTGGGACTTCCGCTCTGGTACTCGCTCGATAATGGGACGACCTGGGTGGGGTTCTCGCCGAGTGCCAGTAACGTCCGGCTTCTGGCCGCCGATGCGAGCACGCGGCTGTATGTGTCCCCCCCTTCGATCGACTTTGCGGGAACGCGGGTGAACGAATTCATGTTCCAGGCCTGGGATCGGACGGTCGGGACCAACGGCGGCGTGATCACGACCGGCACGCTCACCGGCACAGGCCCTACCGGTGCCTTCTCCAGCGGCTTCGCGCAGGCCACCGTCGTTTTTATCGAAGATCAAGTCACGAACCAGGCGCCGGTGCTGGCCGCCATTGGCAACCAGACGGTCGGCGAAGGTCAGGCGCTGACCTTGACGGCCACCGCAAGCGACCCGAATGCTGGGCAGACGTTGACGTTCAGCCTCGCCAATGGGACCAGTGGGCAAGTGCCGGCAGGCGCGACGATTAATCCGGCGAGCGGGGCGTTCAGTTGGACGCCCACGGAGCTCCAAGGGCCGGGGACCTACACGTTTGATGTGGTGGTGACGGACAACGGGGCGCCAACCTTGAGCGATCGGGAGACGATCACGGTGACGGTGAACGAGGTCAATCAAGCACCGACGCTCACCACGATCGGTAATCAAGCGGTGAACGAAGGGGCCTTGCTCACCTTCACCGCGACGGCCACGGATGGCGATGTCCCAGCCAATACGCTCACGTACAGTTTGCAAGGCACGGTGCCGGCGGGTGCGAGCATCAACCCGACGACGGGGGCATTTACCTGGACGCCGACGGCGGCGCAGATCGGCCCACACAGCCTCACCATCCGAGTCACAGATACCGGGAGTCCGGCGCAGTTCGATGAGGAGACCCTCACGGTGACCGTCGGGGAGGTCAACGAGGCACCAACGCTCACGGCCATCGGTCCTCAGACCATCGACGAAGGACAACTGCTCACGTTCACGGCCACGGCGAGTGATCCGGATGCCGGGCAGACGGTGACGTTCAGTTTAGAGAACGGGACGAGCGGATTGATCCCGGCCGGAGCCACGATCAATCCCACGACGGGTGCCTTCAGTTGGACGCCGACGGAGCTCCAAGGCTCTGGGACCTACACCTTTGATGTCGTCGTGACGGATAACGGCAGCCCCGCGCTCACGGACCGTGAGACGATCACGGTGACGGTGGGCGAGGTCAATCAAGCGCCGACGCTGGATCCGATTGCTGCCCAAACGGTGACGGCGGGCCAACTGCTCAGTTTCGCGGCGGTGGGCAACGATCTGGATGTCCCCGCCAATACGCTCACGTACAGCTTGCAAGGGACGGTGCCGGCAGGAGCGAACATCAACCCGACGACCGGGGCATTCACGTGGACGCCGACGGTGGCGCAGATCGGCCCACAGAGCGTGACCGTGCGCGTGACGGACAATGGCACGCCGGCGCTCTTCGCCGAACAGGTGGTAAGTATCACGGTCTCGTCTGCAAACCAGGCTCCGGTGGCGGTGGATGACACGTTTACGATGATGGAAGGCGGGTCGTTCTCGGGGGTGCCGTTCCTCGTGAAGGACATCAATCCGGGCCTAGCCAGTTCCACTCCGACCCAGCTCGTCAATGTGAACGGGACGCTATATTTTACAGCGTCGCAGAGCGGGGTTGGCATCGAACTCTGGAAGAGTGATGGAACGGCAGCAGGCACGGTGCTGGTGAAAGATATCGTGGCCGGTTCGGGCAGCTCGGATCCCGCCAATCTGACGAACGTCAACGGCACGCTCTTCTTTACCGCCTTTGACTCAACAAATGGGATGGAACTCTGGAAGAGCGATGGGACGGCAGCGGGGACGGTGCTGGTGAAAGACATTTCCGCCGGTTCGGGTACCTCCGGCCCACAATTTTTAACCAATGTGAATGGGACGCTATATTTTACAGCGTCGCAGAGCGGGGTTGGCATCGAACTCTGGAAGAGTGATGGAACGGCAGCGGGGACCGTGCTGGTGGCGAATATCAGTCCGAGCGGGAGCTCGAATCCGGGCAATTTGACCGATGTGAACGGAACTCTGTTCTTTACTGCCATTGATGGGGTAACTGGCCGAGAGCTCTGGAAGAGCGACGGCACCGCCGCGGGCACAGTCCTGGTGAAGGACATTTCAACCGGCGCCTTCAGTGCCTCTCCCGATTCCCTCATCAATGTGAACGGCACCTTGTTCTTCTCGGCCACGGACGGATTTGAGCGGGAACTCTGGAAGAGCAACGGGACGGCGGCGGGGACAGTCTTGGTCAAGAATCTGAACGGCGGTGGGAGCTCAAATCCCGCGTCGCTCATCAATGTGAACGGTACCCTGTTCTTCCAAGCGGTTGACGTGGGAGTGGGGACGGAACTCTTTAAGAGCGACGGGACGGCGGCGGGCACGGTGCTAGTGAAGGACCTTTTCGCCGGCTCAAGTGGATCGAGTCCGATCAACCTGACCAATGTGGGTGGCAAGCTGTTCTTGAGGGCCTTTGATCCGGCGATCGGTCAAACGCTCTGGGTGAGCGACGGCACCGAGGCCGGAACCATCGAACTGGCTCCAGGCGGTTTGGCCTTGCCTGGCCTTGCCAACGTGGGGCCGTTCCTAACGGATGTCAATGGCACGGCATACTTTAGCGCGGGCGGAACCGGCAACGACTTGTGGAAGAGTAATGGCACGGTAGCTGGTACCGTACCGGTCATGATCGGAGCACAACCGCAGGACCTCACGAACGTGAACGGCACGCTGTTCTTCAGCGGCGTTCCCGGTGGAGTCGGTCGCGAACTCATGAAGCTCGATGGCCAGGCCAACGTCCTCGCCAACGACAGCGATCCGGACGGCAATCCGCTCACAGCGATCCTGGTCAGCGGTCCTACCAACGGCAGCCTCACGCTGAATGCCGACGGTACCTTCAACTACACACCGAATAGTGGATTCACCGGCACCGATAGCTTTACCTACAAGGCCAACGACGGGGCGCTGGACTCGAATGTGGCCACGGTGACGATCTCGGTCACGGCGGCGCCGGTCGTTAACCAGGCGCCGGTGCTCACCACGATCGGCAATCAAACCATCGACGAAGGGCAGGCGCTCTCCTTCACCGCTACGGCCAATGAGCCGGATGCCGGGCAGACGCTGACGTTCAGTTTGGAGAACGGGACGAGCGGCACGATCCCGGCGGGGGCCACGATCAATCCCACGACGGGTGCCTTCAGTTGGACGCCCACGGAACTCCAAGGGCCGGGGACCTACACGTTTGATGTGGTGGTGACGGACAACGGGGCGCCAACCTTGAGCGATCGGGAGACGATCACCGTCACGGTGAACGAGGTCAATCAGGCGCCGGTGCTCGCCACGATCGGCAATCAGACGGTGAACGAAGGGGCCTTGCTCACCTTCACTGCGACGGCCACAGATGGCGATGTCCCAGCCAATACGCTCACCTATACCCTGCAGGGCACGATCCCGGCGGGTGCGAGCATTAACCCGACGACGGGTGTCTTCACCTGGACCCCGACGGCGGCGCAGATTGGCCCGCACAGCCTGACCGTCCGCGTGACGGATAACGGAACTCCGGCGCTGTCTGCTGAAGAGACGATCACCGTGACAGTCAGTGACGTGAACGCCACTCCGACGGCGACGAATGATGCCTACACGTTACAGCAGGGCTCGACGTTGGTGGCGGGGACACTGTTGGTCAAAGACATTCTTGCTGGTGCTGGAGCATCGAATCCAGCCAACTTCACTGTGGTAAATGGAAATCTATTTTTTACAGCGAGCGATAGTGTGAACGGTACTGAACTGTGGAGGAGCGACGGGACGGCGGCGGGGACAATGTTGGTAAAAGATATCAGGGCGGATAGTTCTTTCCCGACAAATCTTACCAACGTCAACGGCACGTTGTTTTTCACAGCCAACGACGGGGTGAATGGAATTGAGTTATGGAAGAGCGACGGGACAGCGCCAGGGACCTTTATGGTTAAGGATGTACGTCCGGGAAATCTTGGTTCGAGCCTCAGCAACTTAACGAATTTGAACGGGCTCTTGTTCTTCTGGGCAGATGACGGAGTAAACGGGATTGAGCTGTGGAAAAGCGATGGCACGGAAACGGGAACGGTTCTTGTCCGCGACATTAATCCTGGTGCTTCCAGTGGTAGGACAGTTGTTCGTGAATTGGAAGTGGTTGGGGACACGATATTCTTCACTGCGAACGACGGTGTGAGCGGTAATGAACTATGGAAGACCGATGGGACTGTGAGCGGAACAACTCTGGTTGCAGACATTAATCCTGGGTTGCCGAACTCTACTCCCCAAGAGTTGACGAATATTAACGGGACGCTGTTCTTTAGTGCTGCTCGTAATGGATTGAATTTCGGTCAAGAACTGTGGAAGAGCGACGGGACGGCGGCGGGGACTACACAGGTTATGAATATTCATCCTACGGCTGGTTCAAATCCTCAAAACCTTACTAACTTCAATGGATCTGTTTTCTTCTCAGCTACTGATGGGAGCAGCGGGACAGAGTTATGGAAAAGCGATGGCACGACCGCGGGCACAATCCTTGTGAAAGACATAAGTTTAGGAAGCGGAGACTCGTTCCCCGCGGAGTTGGTTAGTGTCAACGGCATCCTCTTTTTCAATGCGATCACCACTGTAGAGGGATCGGAATTGTGGAAAAGTGACGGTACTGCTGCTGGAACGGTGCTGGTGAAGGATATTAAGACTGGTCCATCCATAGGTTCGTTTGGTAGCGGACTAGGCGGTAAGCTGACGAATGTGAATGGCACGCTGTTTTTTATTGCGGATGATGGGGCACACGGTCTAGAGGTTTGGAAAAGTGACGGGACTGAAGAGGGAACTGTTCTGGTGCGGGACATAAACGCTGGTTCTGCTGCGAGTACTAATTCCCAGCTCGTTAGTTTCGGCGGGAATCTGTTCTTCCGTGCCATAAATTCCGTAACTGGCGCCGAACTCTGGGCCAGCGGTCTCCAGAACGACCTCCTCGCCAACGACAACGATCCCGACAGCCCAACTCTCACAGCTACGCTCGGCACCGGCCCCACCAACGGCTCGCTAGTCCTGAATGCCGACGGCACCTTCACCTATCGTCCGAACGCGGGCTTCACCGGGACCGATACCTTCACCTACCGCGTGTCCGACGGCGCCACGGCCTCGAATCTGGCGACCGTGACGATCACGGTGGGATAACTCGGTTCCCTAGAACAAGGAGCACTACATGAGTTCAACGACGAATGGCACTGAACAGGCGGCCTCCCAGTCAGACCAGCGGCGTATTCACCTCGACGGCAGCCGTGCCGCAACCACCTATGCGAACACTTGTCATGTCGGCAGCACGAAGGAAGAGCTTGTGTTGAACTTCGGGCTGAATCAATTCTGGGAGCAGGGACAGCCGGACCTGCGTGTGCAGGTGACCAACCGGATCATCCTCAGTCCCTTTGCCGCCAAGCGATTGGCCCTGTTGCTGGGGGCGGTGGTGCAGCAATACGAGGGGCAGTTCGGCGTACTGGATCTCGGTGGCGGACCCAAACCGTCGACCATGAGCGACGGGCAGGGCGGAGCCGCCTGAACAAGGCGACCGTGTACTCGGTGCGCTGACGGCCTGCACGGCCCGGATGGGAGACTGATTCATGATGCGACAGGATTCCGAACCTACGGACGGACCGAGGCACGAAGGCCGCGCGCTGTTGCAGACGGCTCTCCCGGCTGAGGTGCTGGCCGCACTGACCGCGAAGGCGCAGACGGCGGAGCGGCTGCAACTGCTGCTCGAGCTGCTCTCGGCGGCCGTCGGGTCGAGGAACTATGAGGCGGCCACCCGTTCATTCGTCACGGAGACTGCAACCCGCCTTCAGTGCGACCGGGTCAGCCTCGGCATCGTGACGAACGGGCGCGTGGAGGTGACGGCTCTTTCTCACAGTGCCACGTTCAGTCAGAAAACCACGCTGGTCGGCGCCATTGCCGGGGCAATGGAGGAAGCGTTCGATCAGCGGCAGACCGTGGTCGTCCCTCCGCTTCCGACGACCCCCACGCAGATTCGACGGGCTCATGATGCGCTGGCGCGTCAATTCAACTCGGTCGCCCTCTGTTCCGTGCCGCTCACGGATGACGGCCTGGTGGTCGGCGTACTCACCTTGGAACGCGGCGCGGAGCAGCCGTTCGACCGTGGAACGCTGGAGGTGTTGGAGGCGCTGGCCGCGGTGCTGGGGCCGATCCTTGACCTGAAACGGCGCGATGCGCGGTGGCTCGGCGGCAAGGCCTGGGAGTCGCTTCGCTCGCAACTCGCCAAGTTGACGGGACCACGCCATGTGGGATTCAAGCTGGCGACGCTTGCGGCTGCCGCGCTTGCGGCGTGCGTCGCGTTGGCGACCGGCGATTATCGCGTGACGGCGAAAACGGCGCTGGAAGGGGCCATTCAGCAGGCCGCCACGGTTCCCTTTCAAGGGTATCTGGAGACCGCCCCGGTGCGGGCCGGCGATGTCGTGCAGGCGGGACAAGTTCTGGCCACGTTGCAGGATCATGAGTTGAAACTGGAGCGGTTACGGTGGCAGAGCCAGCGAGACCAATTGGCCAAGGAGTATCGCCAGGTCCTGGCGGATCGCGATGCGGCCAAGGTCGAGATCAAGGCCGCGGAGTTGGCGCAGGCGGAAGCCCAGCTGGCCTTGGCGGCCGATAAGCTCGCGCGCATTCAGATTATCGCGCCCTTTGCCGGCGTGATTGTGAGCGGAGATTGGAGCCAGCGACTGGGATCTCCGCTGGAGGAAGGACAGGTCCTGTTTGAGGTCGCGCCGTTGAACGACTATCGGGTGGTGCTCCAGGTGGATGACCGCGACATGGCGGGGCTGCGTATCGGGCAGTCGGGCACCCTGCTGCTCTCCTCCTTGCCGCATGACGAGCTGTCTTTTGCCGTCACGCAGATCACGCCCGTGTCGATGGCCAAAGAGGGCCGCAACTATTTTCGCGTCGAAGCGAGACTCACGACCCCACCGTCGAATCGACTCCGGCCGGCCATGGAGGGTGTGGGCAAGATTGCGGTGGATCAGCGGTCGTTGGTCTGGATCTGGACTCACGAGGTGCTGGATGAGGCGAGGCTGAAACTCTGGGCCTGGCTGCCGTGACGGTGCCCTCTTGCATGATGAACAAGACGAGCAGAGCCGCGAGAGTCGATGCGATGCAGCTAAGGTCGGATAGTTGGGGGCAGTCGGTCGAGGAGGACGGAGACGACCTGCCGTGCCAACGCGAGAGTCTGCACGGCTTCGCCCTCAGACGGGACTTGGGAATCGCCGGGGTAACGAAACTCCCAGGCGAACACTGTAAGATCTCTGGCTTCGAGCAGCACCGCCTTCAACGTCGGGTCAATCGCCTCACAGGCTCGGGCGAGTTCGTCCAGGTCATGCGTTTTCCTAAAGACGCGCTCATGCGCCGTCAGGTAGCCCTTCATCGCTTTTTCAGCAGCCTGTTGGCAATGAAACAAGGCATCTTCGACGAGGGGAGGAGCGGCAGCCAGGTCGATATCTGCGCCACGCAGATCGTTCCTCGCTTTCTGAAACCATGCTCGTGCTTCAACGGCGGTTTCAGGCTGCATAGAGCAGAATGCCTTCCCGTTCGACGGCGGCAGGGAGGGAGGAGACCACGGTGCGCTTCCGCTCGAATTCCTCTCGCGTCAGCACAAGAACATCCTTTGCGGCTCCGACACCGATCAATGCGCGAAATGCTTCTTGCTCGCGTCGATACCGCGGCAGGCCGGACTCTTTCACAACCATCAATAGGTCGTAGTCGCTGTCAGGGCCGGCTTCTCCCCGAGCCCGAGAGCCGAAGAGATAGACTCGTTCCGGTTGGAAGGCGCCCGTCAGGCGGCGCAACATTTCTTCAAGGATCGGATCCTGGGATCGAGGATGAACTGGTGTGCCGTGTTGGGATTGCATGGTGGGGAGCCTAGCACAGGGCGTGCGGGTACGCAATTTTATGATGTGGTGGCGGTGTTGAGTCGTAAGTCCTCAGGGTGTTGGGGGAGATATGGCCGGTGAATTTTTCAGCGCGTCCTGGTATCGCGTCGAACGGTTGAAGCCGCGGTTGCGCAGTCACGTGGAACTCGCGCGCCACCAGTACCGTGGCCGGACGTGGTACGTCCTGCAGGATCGCGCGTCGGATCGGTTTCACCGGTTTGCCCCTGCGGCCTATCACCTGATCGGCTTGATGGACGGCCGGCACAGTGTGCGGGCGATCTGGGAATCCGCGACGGCGACGCTGGGCGACGAGGCGCCGAGTCAGGACGATGTGATTCGGCTGCTGGCCCAGTTGCACGGCTCGGATCTCATCGTCTGCGATGTGCTGCCCGACACCGGAGAGCTGACCGAGCGGGCCGATCGAATTGCCCGGCGGCAATGGGCGAGCCGCCTGTCGAATCTGTTTGCCTGGCGCTGGCCGCTGTGCGACCCCGACCGGTTTCTGACCGCGCTGTTGCCGGTGGTTCGTCCGCTCATCAGCTGGCCGGGCTTCCTGCTCTGGCTGGGCCTGGTTGGCCTGGGTCTCGTCCTCGGCGGGCTCCATTGGCCAGACCTCACCCACGATCTGATTGCGCAGGTGACCACGCCGCATTCATTGATGGTCCTCTGGCTGCTGTTTCCGCTCATCAAACTGCTTCACGAATTGGGACATGGCTTCATGACGAAGGCCTTCGGCGGTGAGGTTCATGAATTGGGCGTGATGCTGTTGGTGTTCACGCCCGTGCCCTATTGCGAGGCCTCCGCCGCATGGGCGTTCCGCGACAAGCGGCAGCGTGTGTTGGTTGGAGCGGCGGGCATGATGGTCGAAGCGGCGCTGGCGGCACTGGCCCTCGTCGTCTGGATCAATGCGGAACCTGGGCTGGTCCGCACGGCGGCCTACAACACGATTTTTCTCGCGGGCGTGAGCACGGTGTTGTTCAACCTCAATCCGCTGCTTCGCTTCGACGGGTATTACATGCTGATGGATTGGCTCGAAATCCCGAATCTCCGGGTGCGGGCCACGGCTTATGTTCGGTACTTGTGTGAGCGGTACCTGTTTGGAGCCCGTGAGGTGAGTCGCCCTGACGCCACGGCCGGCGAACGGGCGTGGTTCCTCGGGTATGGGGTTGCCTCAAGCGTGTATCGGGTGATGGTGACGGTGGCCATTCTGCTGTTTCTCGGGGAACTGTCTCCATTGCTGGGGATCCTGTTCGCCGCGATGACCGCCGTGGGCATGCTTGTGGTGCCAGTGGCCAAGGGGCTGTCCTATCTGTTCAGGAGTCCCTCGATCGATGCGGTGCGCGGTCGTGCCGTGGCCGTGACCGCTGTGCTTTTCGCCCTGCCGGTCTGCGGGCTCTCCCTCATGCCGGCTCCGTTTCATACCATCGCGGAGGGGGTCGTGTGGGCCCCCGATGAATCGGTGGTGCGAGCGGGGGCCGATGGCTTCGTCCGACAGGTCGTGGCCAAGCCCGACAGCCTGGTGCAGCCGGGAGACGTGCTGTTCATCGCCGAACATCCGCGGCTCCAGGCAGAGGCGCGTGTGTTGGCTGCCAGGGTAAAGGAACTGCAGGCGCGCCATGCCGAGCAGCGGCCGGTGGATCTGGTGAAAGCGGCCATCATCGAGGAAGAGTTGGCCTATGCGCGGGATCAACTGGCTCGAACTCAACGACGGCTGGATGAGCTGGTGGTCCGGAGCCATACGGCGGGGCAGTTGATCGTGCCGGCTCCTCAAGACCTGCCCGGACGCTTCATCAAGCAGGGGGAGGTGTTGGCCCACGTCGTGGATCATCGTCGCCTCACCGTGCGGGCGGTCGTCGCTCAAGCGGATATCGATCTCGTGCGCACCCGGGACGCCGGCGTGGAAATCCGATTGGCGGAGCGTGTGGAGGATTGTTATCGAGCTGGGGTGGCGCGGCTTGTTCCCTCGGCGGTGAGCGAACTGCCGCATGCGGCACTCGGCAGCGAAGGCGGCGGCGTGGTGCCGGTCGATCCGACCGATGCGGAAGGTATGCGGACGGTTCAACGTGTGTTTCAGGTGGATCTGTCTGTCCCCGGGGAGGCGGGTTTGATCCATGTGGGTGAACGAGTACACGTTCGATTCTCGCATGGCTGGTCGCCGCTTTCGGACCAGTGGTATCGCCAGGTCCGTCAGCTGTTCCTCTCGCGCTTCACTGTCTAGCCCGATATTGAAGGGGATGGGCGGTCATGATGTGTCCTCAGTCTACGAGTGCGTTGTTGCCTGAGGTGGTGCACGGCGCGGTCTATCCGGAACGGGTACTGCCGACCTTGCCCTGGCTCGATGCGTGTGCCCAACGCGCGGTCGGACCGATCGCGCGGCGCTGGCGGAGCCGGCTCTGGGCGGGCCATGAGTTTGTGGAACGCGTGTCCGGACTGGCGATCACTTACGAATGCCTGAAAGAGACCGAGTTTCAACCGGCTGCCGAGACGCTACGGGCGGCGTTGGTCAAACAGGGGTTGACCGATCCACTGGTTGCCGAGGTGTTTGCCCTAGTCCGCGAGGCAGCCGCCCGCCTTCTTCGTCAGCGGCATTTCGACGTTCAGGTCCTCGGCGGGTATGCGCTGCTGCAGGGGCTGGTTGCGGAGATGCAGACCGGTGAAGGCAAGACCCTCACCGCGACGCTTCCGGCTTGCGCCGCCGCATTGGCGGGTTTGCCGGTGCACATTGTCACCGTCAACGATTACCTGGCGAGCCGTGATGCGGAGTTGATGGGACCTCTTTATCGAGCGCTGGGCCTGTCGGTCGGCGTGATCGTGCATGGGTTGACGCCGGAGGCTCGGCGCCAAGCCTATGCCTGTGACGTGACCTACTGCACGAATAAGGAACTGGTGTTCGATTATCTCAAGGATCGCCTGGCCATCGGTCGGCAGTCCGCTCAGATTCAACGGCGGCTTCGCAGGGTGTCATCTCCCGGTCAGACCGACGGCCTCCTGCTTCGTGGCCTGTACTATGCCATTGTCGATGAGGCGGACAGCGTGTTGGTGGATGAGGCGCGGACACCACTCATCATTGCGGGACGAGGAAACGATGCCGACGAACGGTTGGTCTACGAACAGGCATTGGCCGTGGCCCGTCAGCTCCGTCTCGGTCGCGAGGCTCGCATGGATGTGCGCTCGCGGCATGTCACGTTGACCGAGGCCGGGTCGGTTCGTGCAACGGAATTGACTCAGGGGTTCGGTGGAATGTGGCGTGGGCGAGGCAGACGTGAGCATCTCATCGAGCAGGCGTTGTCGGCCCTGCATCTGTTCGAACGGGACACACAGTACGTCGTCCAGGATGCAAAAGTGCAGATCGTGGACGAGTACACGGGGCGAGTCATGGCGGACCGGTCGTGGGAACGCGGGCTGCACCAAATGGTTGAAGTGAAAGAGTCCTGCCCCCTCAGCGAGCGTCAGGACACCCTTGCGCGCATCAGCTATCAGCGATTTTTCCGCCGCTATCTCCGGTTATCCGGCATGACCGGTACCGCCCGAGAGGTGGCCGGCGAACTCTGGTCGGTCTACCGGCTTGGGGTTGTGACCATTCCGGCGCATCGCCCGATGCAGCGAGTCGGTCTTCAAGACCGGGTCTTTGCAACGTCCGAGGCGCGATGGGCCGCGGTGGTTCAGTCGGTGGCTCGGTTGCACGGCCAGCGCCGGCCGGTCCTGATCGGCACCCGTTCCGTTGCGGCATCGGAGCGGGTGAGTCGATTGTTGTTTGCTGCCGGGTTGCCGCATCGGGTGCTCAATGCGAGACAAGACCGCGAGGAAGCCGAGATCGTTGCGCAGGCCGGAGAGCCGGAGCAGATCACGGTCGCGACCAACATGGCTGGGCGCGGTACGGATATTCACCTGGGCGCAGGGGTGGCGGAGCGTGGAGGCCTGCATGTGTTGGCGACGGAGCGCCATGATGCGGGACGAGTCGATCGGCAGTTGTTCGGACGCTGTGGTCGCCAAGGCGATCCGGGGTCGTACCAGGTGCTGCTTTCGTTGGAGGATGACGTGGTGGCTGCGCATGCGACCCGGTTCGGGCGATGGTGTGCCACGCAGGCGCTTCGATGGGGCTGGCAAGCGCCATCGCGTTGGTTGATGCGCCGGGCGCAGCGGGCGGCGGAACGATTGCATGCCCGCATGCGGCGTGCTGTGCTGAAAGTCGACGATCAATTGGAATCGGCGTTGGCCTTTGCCGGACGGACGGAATAACGATGGTTCAGTTCCACATGGAGACGGCGATGAGATTGAATTTCCTTGTGAGCCTGTTATTGGTGCCGCTGATGGCTGGTGGGTGGTCGGTCGCGGGTGCCGCCGATCTCACCTGCCTCGTTCATCCCTATCAGACGATCACGATGACCTCGCCCGTGGCAGGGATGTTGGAGAGCATCACCGTGGACCGCGGAGATGTCGTCAAAGAAGGCCAGGTGCTGGCGACGTTGGATACCAGCGTGGAACGGGCGACCGGCGCGGTGGCCCATGCTCACGCCGAATTGAGCAACCGGCGTCTGGCTGACTTGGAACTGAATCGAACGACGGCCGAGATCGCGCTCCGCACGATGAAAAGTCCGATCAACGGCGTGGTCGTCGAACGGTATATGCATCCGGGGGAGTTTCCCAAACAAGAACGTATTCTTAAACTTGCGCAGATCGATCCGTTGCGAGTGGAGGCCTATGCGCCGGTGGGGTTGCTTGGGAAAGTCACGGTGGGGATGTCTGCGATGGTGAAGCCGGAGGAACCGATCAAAGGTGAGTTTCCCGCCAAAGTGACGGTGGTCGACAAGGTCGTCGATGCTGCCAGCGGGACATTCGGTGTTCGCCTGGAGTTGCCGAATCCGGACTTCAAGTTACCGGCCGGGCTCAAATGCACCGTGCGGTTCACTAAGTAGGCCCCGGATGCGGTCCTTCTCCATGCGTATCACGACGGGTCTCATTCTGGTTGTGCTGGCGGCCCTGCCCGCGAGGGCGGATACGGGTGCCGGAAGTGAATTGCGTTGCCTGATCAAACCTTCCCAGGTGGTTGCGGTCGGTACCCCTGTCGAAGGGCTGATTGAATCGGTGACGGTGGATCAAGGAGATCTAGTCGGTGCAGGGCAGGTGTTGGCCGTGCTGGAATCGAGCAGGGAGCGGGCTGCGGTGGCGGTTGCCAAGGCGAAGTCCGAACTTGAATCGGCGCTGAAGACGACGCAAGTGCGGATGGAGTATGGGGTACGCAAGGTCGAGCGGGCACGAGATCTGCGGAAAACTTCGGCCATCGCGCACAACGAGCTGGATGAGGCCGAAACTGAACTCCGGGTGGCTGAGGCCGCAGCCTTGGAAGCGAAAGAAGAACATGAGCTGGCGCGACTCGAGTACCAACGTGCCGCCGCTGAGTTAGCGCTACGAACCATACGCAGTCCTATCACTGGACTGGTGGTCGAGCGTTATCTCACGCCGGGAGAGTTGGTGCGGCAGTCTCCTGTGTTGAAGATTGCGCAAATTCATCCGCTACGCGTGGAGGTGTTCGCACCGCTCGCTTGGCTCGACAAGATCGTCCCAGGGATGGTCGCTGATGTAGTGCCGGACTCCGCTACATCCTCCCCCTATGTGGCCACGGTCGAGACGGTGAATCGAGTGATCGATACCGCCAATGGAACGTTCGGGGTGCGGCTTCACCTTCCGAACCCCGATCACCATATCCCGGCCGGATTGCCCTGTACGGTGCATTTTCATACACCGTAGCGGGAGCGTCGCTCCTTCCTTCCCCTAACTCCCTACGTTCCACATGAAGCAGATATAAGCACGTCCGATGCGATTGAGACCCTACTCGCTAGGTGAGGGGGCAATGAAAGGAAATGGTGAGCAACATGATTGATCGCGTTCCTTCTGTGCAGTGGTTTCTCGTGGTCTTGTTCACCGGAAGTTTGTGGTATGGCGCTCAGCTTGATGCTCCGGCGGCCGAAACTGACGCGGTAATGCCGCTTCCTGAGCTGCGTCTGAGCCTGAAGGATGCGATGGATGCGGCGATGGGCAATAACCCTACCGTCAAATTGTTCAAGGAACGAGTCGAGCAGGCCAAGGCTGCGGCCTTTACGCAGTTGGGGACGTTGTTGCCAAATCTCTCCAGCAATGTTCGGCAGTCCCGCCAAACATTTTTTCTCGGCACGGTCGGGCTGACACCGCATGTCACCAGTCCGTTTTCGATTTTCGATGCTCGAGTGAGTGCGACGCAGAGCCTCTTCAGCCTGAGCTTGATCGACCGCTGGCGTGCCTCGCGCGAAGCGTTGAAGGTGGCGGAGTTAGAATCCGACACGGCCAAGAATGATGCGATGGGCGAAGTCGGCCTTCTCTATATGGAGGTGCTGCGGGCGCAGGCGACGGTCGATGCTCGTGAAGCGAATGTGAAACTCTTGCAGGAGTTGGCAGTGTTTGTCCGGAGTCGGCGTGGGGGAGGGATGGGGACTGGTTTGGACACCGCTCGCGCTGAGGCACAACTTGAGAATGAGCGGCAGCATCTGACACTGGCTCGCAGCGAAGTGGAGCGTTTCAAATTGGGCTTGATCAATGCTCTGGGCATTCAATTCGACATCCGGCTGGTCTTGACCGATGAATTGAAATCGTCGGTGGCGCATGTGCCGATGCTCCAGGAGGCTCTGGTTGAAGCGATGCAAGAACGAGCGGAGGTCAAGGCTGCGAAGCAGCGGATCAAAGCGGCGGATCTCACGTTGCGCTCGACAACCGACGAGCGCTTGCCGTCGCTGGTTGCCCAGGGAGACTATGGTCTGATCGGCAATCGCATGCACAACACTGCGGACACCTACAGCATGGCGCTGATGTTGTCGGTTCCCATTTTCGACGGCGGGCAACGAGAGGGACGGATCAGCGAGTCGCGTAGTTTGGCTCAGCAGGAGTTGTTCAAGTTGGCGGTCGTGCAGAACCGGGTGACACTCGAGGTGCGCGAAGCCCTGATGACGCTGGACTCGGCGAGAGAGCAAGTTGCGATTGCGAGGCGTGGATTGGAAGCGGCGGCTTCGGAGCAGGAGTTGGCCCGTGAACGGTTCAGCATCCTGAGCTCCTCCAGCAATCTCGAACTCACGAACGCCCTGTTTTCGCTCGCTCGGTCTAGAGACAACGCGATCGATGCATTGTATCGTTTGAATGCCGCGCGGATTAATCTGGCTCGAGCATTGGGGAAAATGGGAGAGATTTCGTAGAACGTGCGGGCTTCGGACCCGGGGATGGTGCTCCTCCAAACATCCGGCGAGTGATCAGTATCCGGCCAGCTAGTGATGGCTGTGCAGGAATTCCGCGTGCGAATGTTGGTCGTGTAATTTGGAGAGGTCGCAGTGGACGGCTTCGGGATGGCAGCATTCCGTTTCGAGTTGGATGGTCTGGTGTTTGATCTTGAATTCGTTGGTCACCCGATTCCGGATTGTCTGGAGGAGGTCGGTCGTGAGGGCCTGGTCGCCGCCATCGACTTGCACGTGGGTCGTCATCATGATGAGGCGTGGTTCCACCGCCCAGATGTGGAGGTCATGGACGTTCTTCACGCCGGGGATGGACTCGATGGTTGCCGCAACGAGTGCAGGGCTCACGCCGGGTGGAGTGGACTCCAATAGGACCTCAAGTGATTCTTTAAAGAGTGGCCAGGCGCCTCGGACAATTGCCAGGACGACGAACAGGCTCACGAGCGGGTCGAGCATCGACCAACCGGTCAGCATGATAATGCTGCCGCTCACGACGACGCCGAGTGACACCCAGGCATCGCTCAGCATGTGCCAGAAGGCGCTGCGGATATTCAGGTCATCTTTCGCGCCGTGCTGCAGCAGCAGGGCGATGGAAAGATTCGCTACGAAGCTGATCAAGGCAATCAGCATGACCCATCCTCCCGGAACGGGAACGGGGGCCATGAGACGTTCGAGGCTCACGAGTGTGATGCCGCCGGCGGTGAGCAGGAGGATGAAGGAATTGAGGAAGGCCGCGACGATCCCGGCTCGGTGATAGCCGAAGGTACGGCTGTCGGTGGCGGGTCGGGCAGTCAGCACATGGGCATAGAGCGCGAGAAAGAGGGAGCCTTGATCGACGAGATTGTGCCCCGCGTCGCCGATCAAGCCGATGCTGTTGGTGAGAAAGCCGCCGGCAAACTCCGCGACGACGATGACGGCATTGACCGCCAGGGCGATTCTGAGCTGGGAGCGAAGTTCGTGGTAGGTGTGGGGAAGCATCGACTTTAGTGTCTCACGAGAGGCTGAGGAGGGCAAGCCGTTGTGAGGTCTTCAAGTGACTGCGGACCAGTGCGCGAGATCTCTCGGAACCTATCGAAATGGAGAGGCGAGGCGCCAGCAAAGGCGGAGTTACTGCGGTGCAGCGAGGGCTTTGAGTTCCTCGCCGGTGATCGTTTCCTTTTCAAGTAAGACTTGAGCGGCGTGCCGCAGGGTGGCCTCCTGGGTCTTGATAAGATCGCGCGCCCGTTCGTACTGCCCATCGATTAATAGGCGAACCTCGCAATCGATTTCCCTGGAGGTCTGCTCGCTATAGTCGCCCGGCGTTTGGGATGGACCGGTTTGCAGAAAAATGGATTGCCGGTCCCGCTCCAGGCTGACCTGGCCCAGCTTCTCGCTCATGCCGTAGGCCTTGATCATACTCTTTGCGATATCCGTGGCTTTGCGCAAATCGTCCTGGGCACCGGTAGAAACCTCGCCATAGATCACTTCTTCCGCCGCCCGCCCGCCGAGCAGAATGGCGATGCGGTTCTTGAGCTCGGAGACGGTCATGAGGAACCGGTCTTCGGTCGGAAGCTGCATGGTGTAGCCGAGCGCGGCAATACCTCGAGGAATAATTGAGATTTTGTGCACCGCATCGCCGCCTGGAATGGAGAGGGCCATGAGCGCATGGCCGACTTCGTGGTGAGCAACCCTGGCCCGTTCCATTGCATTCAGCACCCGGTTTTTCTTTTCCAAGCCACCGATGACGCGCTCGACTGCTTCCTGCAATTCAGGCAGGCTCACCGTGTCCTTACCGCGCCGCACGGCCAGCAAGGCCGCTTCATTCAGGAGATTCGCCAAATCGGCCCCGACGAAGCCGGGCGTCATGGCGGCGATGGTTTCAAGATCCGCCTGGTTGGCGAGGGTAATGCTGCGTGCGTGGACTTTCAATATAGCGAGACGGCCGATCTTATCGGGCCGGTCCACCAACACCTGGCGGTCGAAGCGGCCGGCTCGAAGCAACGCAGGATCGAGAATCTCAGGCCGGTTCGTGGCAGCCACGAGAATCACGCCGGCGCGCGAGTCGAAGCCATCCATTTCGACGAGCAGTTGGTTCAGGGTCTGCTCTCGTTCTTCGTGGGCCATGGGGCCGACCCCGCGGGCCTTGCCCAGCGCATCCAGCTCGTCGAGAAAAATGATGCAGGGCGCCTTGCTCTTGGCCTGCTCGAACAGGTCGCGGACGCGAGCCGCGCCGACGCCGACGAACATTTCCACGAACTCCGAGCCGCTGATCGAAAAAAACGGCACGCCGGCTTCTCCGGCCACGGCCTTGGCCAGGAGCGTCTTGCCTGTGCCTGGTGGGCCGACGAGCAGAATGCCTTTGGGAATCTTGCCGCCCAGACGCCGGAACTTCTCCGGCGTTTTGAGAAATTCGATGATCTCTTCCAGTTCCTGCTTCGCCTCGTCGACACCCGCGACATCGGCGAAGGTCACCTTCACTTCATTCTCGACATAAATCTTGGCTTTGCTTTGCCCGACTGTCATGAAGCCTTGGCTTTGGCCCATGCGGCGCAGCAGGAACCACCAGACGCCGAAGAACAGCACGATCGGCAGGATCCAGGACAACACGTCCCTGAACAGCGTACTTTCAATCATCCCCGTGACCTTCACCTGGTGTTGCGCGAGGCTGCGCAAGAGGTCCGGATCTTCGATGCGAATGGTGTGGAAGACTTTGTCTTCCTTCATCTTGCCGTGAATGACTTGCGGCGAGACCGTCACCTCGGTGACCTTGTTCGCTTCCACGGCGGATTTGAATTCGCTGTAAGGGATTTCGGTGGGGTTGAACAGGGATGGGAGAAAGGTCTGGATCAGAATCAGCACCCAGAGGGCAATGAACATGTACCAGATGGAGAATTGTCGTTGTTTGGGATCCATCGTATGAACTGTACGATCGAGTGGTCAGGCGCTTCGATGGTGAATGGTGAATTGCCAGCCGGTGGATCGCGACTGCAGCACCTCGTCAGCACATCACGAAACGATCGATTCAGTCAATGGGGTCAATTCTTCTTAGGTCTCAGGCGTTCGGAGAGCACCGGGTATTGCGCCGAGACGACGCCGAAGTTGCCGGTGGCGACGTCGGCCGCGATCACGCGCAACGTGATGCCGTCAGGGGCATCTTTCGATATCGGAACAAAAAACGGCGCTTCGAACCGGCTCTTCTCCCCGGAGTAGAACATCTGCAGTCGCTCGACGATGCGATCACCGACCAACAGCTCGGCATAAATATGCATCTTGCGAGAGTCCCAATCGCTGTGCGGCCGGACCAGGGCTCCGGACAGTGTCCGCACTGAGGCCCGCAACATCACGTCTTCCTTGGCGATCAAGGGCTCGCCCGGTTTGGGGTGTTCGACCTGTACCAGGTAGCCGTAGAGATGCAGCACGATACCGTCGTTGGTGAGGTCATGACCGGGGATCAGCAGCACGGTGGTGCTCGCCCGTTGCAACGCGTGAGGATAGGCCAAGGGCCCCTCGGCCGTGATTTCCACCAGGGTCGGGCGGGTTAATTCAAGCGTGGCGCTGAACGCAGCGGCCGGCCGGCTGCTGTAGAGCGGCTCGTCCATGAGATGGGGCGTGCGCATGATTTGCGTCTGGTCGCCCGGTTCGCCCTGCTGCGAACCCGAGGCCAGCAGCCGGCCGGTTGCCACATCGGTCATCGTGACGCGCGCGCCGCCGACCTCATGCCCCAGGACGAGAGATCGATGTGCGACCACGCGCACCAGCACAGTCGTGGGCAGGGGATCGTTGAAGTGGGTTGTGCTTTCGAGCTCGGATTCGGAGGGCTCCGGCGTAAAGGCCATGCTCGTGCTGCTCAGCAGCACGAGAAGGCCTGTGCCGATCAGACTGATGAGAAAGGAACGAGTCATTTCACTTTGGTGCCGGGCTCCACGTCTTCGGCGAAGGTGGCGAGCCCTCGCACTTCGCTGTCGCCCGCCGCAAGGACCATCCCCTGTGATTCGATGCCCATGAGCTTCGCCGGTTTGAGGTTCGCCACGATGACGATGGTTTTGCCGACCAGGCTTTCCGGTTCATATTTCTTGCCGATGCCGGCGACGATTTGCCGCTGCTCGGCGCCGAGACTGACTTGGAGTTTGAGCAACTTCTCGGATTTCGGCACGCGTTCGGCTGCCAGTACCTTGGCGGCCTTGAGTTGAATCTTCATGAAGTCGTCGATGCTGATCTGGACAGGCTGTGCGGCGGCCGGGGCAGTCGGCGTGGTGGCCGGAGCAGGAGTTTGCGGCGCAGCGGGAGCTGCAGCGGGGGTAGCGGCAGTCGGTTGCGGGGTTGCGGGAGTATCACTCACAGGGCGTCCTCCTTTGACAAGCTTTGCATCAGATCCGATTATCTTGTATTCACCAGGTTCAGCCAGCAAGATTCTGGGGAACAAGCCGGATCCTTTTTGGATCTTGCTGCCGGCGAGCGGTGCATCCCAATTTACGGCCTCTGGCGTCAGTGGTCGGAAAAGGTCCAGCGACAACCCAAGTTGCTGGATCATCTGTGCCGCGGCCTTGGGCATGAATGGGTAGAGCAGCAACGCCAGCAGTCGAAGGGCGCGGGCGGAAATGTTCAACACCGTGTGCAATTGCGGTTGTGCCTCCGGCTGCTTCGCCAGTTTCCAGGGCGCACTCTTGTCGATGTATTCATCGCAGAGGCCATTGAGTTCTTCGATCGTGAGCAGCACGTCGCGGAACTGCAGGGCATTGAAGCCGGTTTCGGTTTTGCCGGGCAAGTGCTTGGCCAACTCCTCAATCCGTTGCTCCAACTCCGGCAGCACGGCCGGGCCCCGTTCGGGGATCACGCCGGCGCAGGAACGTTCGATCATGGTGAGCGTGCGGCTTAGGAGATTCCCGATGCCATTGGCGAGTGCGCTGTTGATGATGGTCACGAGCGCGTTGCGTGAGAAATCGCCGTCCTGTCCGAATGGCACTTCGCGCAGTAGAAAATAGCGAAAGGCGTCAGCGCCGTACTTATCCAGCATAGCGTTGGGATCGACGACGTTGCCGCGGCTCTTGGACATCTTCTCGCCGTCCACCGTCCACCAGCCATGCGCAAAGATGGAATGCGGCAGGGGGTGCTCCAGCGCCATTAACATGGTGGACCAGTAGACGGCATGTGTGGTGAGGATATCTTTCCCGACCAAATGGACGTTCGCGGGCCAGTAACGCAAGCCGGCCGGTTGTCCCAGGGGTAAGTATTCAAGCGCGGACATGTAATTCACGAGCGCGTCGAACCACACATAGGTGACATAGCCTTTGTCGAAGGGCAACTCGATGCCCCAGGACAGTCGTGATGTGGGTCGTGAGATCGAGAGGTCGCCGAGCTTTTGGGACTGTAAAAATCCCAGGACCTCATTGCGGCGCGATTCGGGCCGGATGAAGTCCGGATGCTCCAGGATGTGCCGCTGCAGCCGTTCCTGATACTGGCCCATCTTGAAGAAATAATTGTGTTCCCTCAGTTGCTCGATCGGTCGCTTGCAGTCTGGACAAAGCCCACCGACAACATCTTTTTCTGTCCAGAACCGTTCATCAAACGTGCAGTACCATCCTGTGTAGTCTGCTTTGTAAATCAATTGCTTATCGAACAACTGTTGAAGATACCGTTGAACCACCGCTTGGTGGGGATTATCGGTGGTACGGATGAAGGCGTTGTGGGAAATGTTCAACCGTTCCCAGAGGTTTGTGAACTGTGGCGCGAGGCGATCGCAATGGGCTTGCGGATCGATGCCGGCCTTCGCGGCGGCCTGCTGCACTTTCTGCCCGTGCTCATCCAAGCCGGTCAGAAAAAACACGTCGCGTCCGCGCAACCGCCAATACCGGGCAAGCACATCCGCGGCGACGGTGGTGTAGGCGTGGCCGATGTGCGGTACGTCGTTGACGTAGTAGATCGGTGTCGTGATGTAGAAAGTGTCGCGATTGCTCATATCTGATCGGATGAAGATAGCAAGATGAGAATGGGGAAAGCTAGGTTATCGTGAACGGTCGGCGGTGCCTGGCGGAGTCAGGAGTTGGCGGACTCGCAGCAAGATGGTTTCGAGCGCGATCTGAATGTTCAGGTTGCGATGCGCTTGGCGTTCAAGCTGGTCGAGGTCCCCGATCAGCGTCAGTAACGCATCGATGTCGACGCGTTCGGCCAGTTTCTGCATGTCGGCCCGTTGATCGAGATTGAGGATGTGGTCCGCACCGGCGCCGACCGCAATGAGCAGCAGGTCGCGTAACCAGCGCAGCAGCCAATCGAATGTCTCCGGGCCGCGATCCCCTTTGGCGAGGGCTTCCGCGGCGGCGAGCACGGTGGAGAAGGATTGGAGGCCTTTGGCGGAAAAGATGGTGGCGAATTCTTTTTGATTGGTGCGCGCTTGTTCGAGATCGCATTCCAGCGCGCGCCCCAGTTGCCCGTCGCTGAGCAGCGCCAGAAAGCGTGCGTCGGCGGGAGGGAGTTCGCGCTTGAGGATGACGGCGGCTTCCACTTGCGTTTGCGCCGGCGGCGTGAGTCGCAGGGATTGGCAGCGGGAGCGAATTGTGGCCGGCAGCGCATAGGGGCGGCTGGACACCAGGATAAACAGACTGTGGTCGGGGGGCTCCTCTAATGTTTTTAGCAGCGCGTTGGCGGCGCCGATGGTCATGCGATCCGCCTCGTCGATCAGGCAGATTTTTCTGTTGCCGATCAGCGGGCGGTAGATCATCTGATGCTCGATGTCTCGAATGGACTCAATTTTGATTTGGGGATTGGCCATTTCCTGATCCGGTTCGATGACCAGAAAATCCGGATGCGTGCGCGCATCCACCTGGCGGCAGGCTCGACAGGCGCCACACGCGTCTGGCTGGCGGGCGTCCGAGACCGTCTCGCAGAGCAGCGTTTGCGCCAATCGCAGGGCGAGGAGCCGTTTGCCGATGCGGTCTTCGCCGTGAAAGAGATACGCATGGGCCAGCCGGTTCTGCAGCATCGCCGATTGCAGCAGGGTCTTCGCGTGCTCGTGTCCGATGACGTCAGCGAAGGGCATGGCGGACCTGTGTGGTGCGTGGTGGGGTGGCAGGTGGCGTTGTGGGCCGACCGTGTTGGCCCCGCAGCCGACTGAGTGCTGGTGCCACGGTACGGATAACCGCGCGGGCAACTGTCTCCTGAGAGGCACGCGCAGACACGATGTGCATGCGTCGGGGATGGCGCTTTGCCAGATCGAGGAACCCGGCGCGAACTTTTTGATGGAATCGCAGGGACTCGCGGTCGAGTCGATTCGTCTCCGTGGCGGATCGCCGCCGTGCCAGTCCGGTGGCGACGGGAAGATCGAACAGCAGCGTGAGGTCAGGCGTGACGGCGTGTGTCGCGAGCCGGTTGAGCCGTTCGAGCAAGGGTACATCCAGCCCTCGGGCGTAGCCTTGGTACGCGAGGGTGGAGTCACTGAACCGGTCGCAGAGGACGATGGCGCCGCGCGCCAGGGCCGGCTCGATCACCTGGATGACATGTTGGCGTCGAGCCGCCAACACCAGAAAGGCTTCGGTTTCCGCGGCCACCGGCTCCTCTGCCCGGTCGAGCAGGGCCGCGCGGATTTTTTCCGCGAGCGGCGTTCCGCCCGGTTCCCGGGTTTCCACGGTGCTGTATCCCTGGTGGCGTAGGTACTCTCCGAGGAGACGGCCCTGGGTGGATTTTCCGGATCCTTCGATACCCTCCAGGGTGATGAAGAGACCTCGCGGAGGTTGATGGCGTTTCATCATGATTAGAACCTGAAAAGTTCGGGGGCGAAAGACGGCGGATCCTATTCCAAGTGATTGAAAATAGCAAGAAAAGGCTTGCGAGGACCGGCAAAAGACCAGTATCATGACGCTCTACCCGGGACCCCTCAGCCGCGCATGGTGCAAGCTTCATTAAAACGGTATTTTCTCACCGGTTTGCTGGTGATGATCCCCATTTGGGGCACCATCCTGATTCTGAAGACCCTGTTCGTCAGTTTGGATGGCATTCTCGGCGATGCGGCCGCCCGGCTGGTGACTCCAGGGTACTACGTGCCCGGCTTAGGCATCATCGCGCTCATCCTGCTCATTTTTATGACCGGCCTGTTCGCCGCGAATTTCATCGGTCGCCATGTGGTGCGGCAGTGGGAGCGGCTGCTCAATCGTGTGCCGGTCGTGCGCGGGATCTATTCCACTCTCAAGTCGATGATGGACATTCTGTCGTTCGCGGAGCGTGAGGCCTATCGCCGGGTGGTGCTGATTCAGTTTCCCAAGAACGGTCATTATTGTTTTGCATTTGTGACCGGTGTGACGAAGGGCGAAATGCAGCAACTGTCCCCGGATCCGCTCGTGCACGTCTACGTGCCGACCTCGCCCAATCCCACATCCGGGTATTTCCTGTTGGTGCCTGAACGCGAAGTGATTGCCGTGGACATCACGGTCGAAGAGGCCATGAAGCTGATTGTGTCGGGCGGACTCTATACCCCGAATCCGTCGTCGGGTACTTCCTCACCGGCCGGCGGCAAACCGTGGACATCGATCAAGCAACCCGATGCAGGCGTGCAGGTCGGTTGATCGCGGCTCCACTCGACAACCCTCTGCCGATTACGTATGGTGAGAACCCTATGACTCATTCATCGCACGACAACGCCTTGTCTTCCTCCGTACCGGGGCTCGGCGTCATCATTATGGCGGCGGGACTCGGCAAGCGCATGAAATCGTCCCTGGCGAAGGTGCTCCATCCGGTCGCCGGGCGACCGATGGTGTTGTACGTGCTCGACATTGCCTGCAACCTGGCCGAGCAGGGCGTGGCGGTGATCGTCGGCCATCAAGGCACCGACGTACGGAAGGTCGTGGATGCGGTTGGTGGGCAGGTCGCCGTTGCCGAGCAGGCGAAGCAGTTGGGGACAGGCCATGCGGTGCTGCAAGCGCGTCCGGTGTTCGGCAATGTTGCGCATTGCCGGCCGACTCGCTATTTGATCCTCAATGGGGACACGCCCTTGCTGACGGAACAGACGGTGCGGGAACTCCTCGCGATGCATGATGCGCAAGGCGCGGCCGTGACGCTGTTGACCGCGGTGCTCGACGATGCAACCGGATATGGTCGCGTGATTCGCCATCGTCGCGAGGAATGGTTGGAAGGCGCCGCGGACAACCGCGTGCAGAGCATCGTAGAACATAAGGATGCGTCCGAGGCCGAACGGCTGGTGCGTGAAATCAATGTGGGTACGTATGTCGTCGACGGCGACTTTCTCTTTCCGGCGCTCGACAAGCTCGATCCCCGGAATGCACAAGGCGAGTACTATCTGACCGACATCGTGCAAATGGCGGTGCAGCAGGGACGCACCGTGTCGGCCTTGCGGTTACGCGATATCGACGAAGGACTGGGGATCAATAGTCGCGTCCAGCTGGCCGAAGCCGAGGGCGTGATTCGGCACCGGATCAGGGAGCGTTGGCTGGAGGCTGGCGTCACGATGCGGGATCCTGCGTCCACGTGGATCGATGCCGAGGTGGCGATCGGCCGCGACACGTTGCTGTATCCGAATGTCACGCTCGAAGGCCGGACGGTGATCGGGGAGGAGACGATCATCCATTCGGGGACGCGGATCACCGATTGTCGCATCGGCAACCGAGTGGAAATTTTAGACCACTGCATCTTTCGCGAATCGCAGGTGGAAGATGAGTCGCACCTTGGCCCGTTTGTGCATTTGCGGCCCGGTGTGGTCGTGCGCCGCAAGGGGAAAGTCGGCAACTTTGTCGAGATGAAGAAAACGGAACTCGGCGAGGGGTCGAAGGCCAACCATTTGAGTTATCTCGGTGATGCGACGATCGGCCAAGGCGTGAATATCGGCGCCGGTACGATTACTTGCAATTACGACGGATACAAGAAATTTCAGACGGTCGTCGGGGACGGCGTCTTCATCGGCAGCGATGTGCAGCTGGTTGCACCCGTGACCGTCGGGCAGGGCGCGGTGATCGCAGCCGGCGCTACCGTCACGCAGGATGTGCCCGCGGATGCGTTGGTCATTGCACGCGTGCCTCAGGTGACGCGTGAGGGATGGGCTGCCAGACGGCGCGCGTTGCAGAGCGGGCAGACGCCCCCTCCTGCGCCGAAGCCCGTGCCCGTCGTGAAGACCCGCACGAGTGCCAAGCCCGCGAAGGCGACCTCGAAGCCGAAGGCTGCGCGCCGTGTGGTCAAGAAGAAACAACCGGCAGTTCAACGTTCGAAACGGAGGTAACGGCGACCTATGTGTGGCATCGTTGGCTACGTGGGAAATCAGGATGCGGTCCCGATTTTGTTGAACGGGTTGTCGAAGCTGGAGTATCGCGGGTATGACTCGGCCGGAGTGGCGATCCAGCGTGGGGAGAAGATTGAGATCCGGCGCAGCGTCGGGAAGCTGATCAATTTGCAGAAGTCGCTGGAGCAGAAGGCGATCACCGGCATGTGCGGCATCGGCCATACGCGCTGGGCGACGCACGGCAAGCCCTCCGAGCAGAACGCGCATCCGCATCGCTCCGAGAGCTGCGTGCTCGTGCATAACGGCATCATCGAGAACTATGTCGAACTCAAGCAGCGTCTCGTCAAAGACGGGTACAAGTTTCAGTCGGAGACGGACACGGAAGTGGTTGCGCACCTGATCGATACCCACATGAAAAAGGGCAAGCTGCACTTGGCGGATGCGGTCCGTGCGACGGCGAGGGAGATTCGCGGCAGTTATGCCATTGCGGTGATTTCGGAGCGTGAGCCCGGCCTGTTGATTGCGGCGCGGTCGGGTTGCCCGCTTGTGATCGGCCGTACTGCCGAGGCTTCGTTCGTCGGGTCTGATGTGATGGCGATGTTGTCTCACACTAGGGATGTGACATTCCTGGAAGAAGGCGATGTCGTCGAGGTGACGGCGGGCGGCGTCGCGTTTACGGATCTCGACGGCCGGACGGTCACGCGGAAGAAAACCAAGGTGACCTGGGATGCGTCTGCAGCGGAAAAGAGCGGCTATCCCCATTTCATGTTGAAGGAGATTCACGAACAGCCCCAGACGATTCTGGATACCATTCGCGGACGTTACTCCTACGAGAGCGGCGAGGCCGACCTGCCGGACATCGGTCTGACGCCGAAACAGTTTGCCGACGTGGGGCGCATCTGGATCGTGGCGTGCGGCACCAGTTGGCACGCGGGCCTGGTCGGCAAGTATCTGTTGGAGGAAATGGTTCGCACGCCTGTCCAGGTCGATATCGGCAGCGAATTCCGGTATCGCGATCCGTTGATCGAGAAGAACGATCTGTTCATCACGATTTCGCAATCGGGGGAAACCGCGGACACCTTGGCGGCCGCCCGGGAAGCCAAGCAAAAAGGCGCGCGGGTTGTGTCGATCGTCAATGTCGTGGGCAGCACGCTGGCTCGCGAATCGGATGGCGTGTTGTACACGCACTGTGGCCCTGAAATCGGCGTCGCGTCGACGAAAGCCTTTACCAGTCAGTTGGCGGCGCTCTACATGCTGGCCCTGCACCTCGGCCGGGTACGGGGCGTCTTGAGTGTGGCGGACGGGAAGGCCTGGCTGGACCGCCTGGTCACGGTGCCGGCATTGGTGAAACATGTGCTGGGTCGGGAAGCCGAGATTCTCGCGATTGCCAAGCGGTACTATAAGAAACCGGACTTCCTGTATCTGGCGCGGGGGATCAATTTTCCGATCGCACTCGAAGGCGCGCTCAAGCTCAAGGAAATTTCCTATATCCATGCTGAGGGCTATGCCGCCGGGGAAATGAAGCACGGGCCGATCGCGCTGATCGATAAGGACATGCCGGTGGTGGTATTGGCACCCCGTGACCGGTTATATGAAAAGACGGTCAGCAACCTCATGGAGGTCAAGGCGCGCCGGGCTCCGGTGATTGCGTTCGTCGCCGAGGGGGAGCGTGAGTTGGGAAAAATCGCTGACGCGGTGTTCACGATTCCTGACGTCCATCCGTTGCTGTCGCCGATTTTGTTCACGATTCCGTTGCAGTTGTTGGCCTATCACATCGCCGTGTTGCGCGGGGAAGATGTGGATCAGCCGCGGAACCTGGCCAAGAGTGTGACGGTGGAATAGTCGGATGTTGAACAAGGCTTCCCACGGCGTTCTCGGTCGCCCGGCATCCTGCGACGTACCCCAAGGGTACGCCTCGTCGCCGGGCTTCCTGCGGCCTTGTGGAAAGACCCTGTTGAACATCCTCACAGAAATGAGAGCATGAGATGGAGATTACGAAGCAGGAAGTCGAGAAGGTGGCCAAGCTGGCGCGGCTGGCGTTGAGCGAAGCGGAGACGACGGCCTTCTCGCAACAGTTGAATCAGATTGTGGCGTATGTCCAGAAGCTCAAGACGTTTTCCACGGAAGGCGTCGAGCCGACGTCGACTGTGTTGGGACAGAGCAATGTGTTTCGTCCGGACGCCGTCGAGGCGTCGTTGTCGCCTGAGCAGGCGGTCGGAAACGCTCCCGATGCGGAGGCGAGCTGTTTCCGGGTTCCGAAAATCATCCAAGAATCCTAAGCGACTGAAGGAGTACGAGCCGACTATGTTTCGACAAATGTTGCGGGCAAAGATACATCGAGCGACGGTCACCGAGGCGTGTCTGGAATACGAGGGGAGCCTCACGGTGGATGAAGATCTGCTGGATGCGGCGGGGATTCTGCCGTACGAAGCGATCGTGTGCTCCAACCTCAACAACGGCGAGCGGTTCATGACCTACGCCATGAAGGGGAAGCGGGGGAAGGGCGAGATCGTGCTGAATGGACCGACTGCCCGGAAAGCCGCGGTGGGCGATCAGATCATTATCTTCTGCTACGAGTATTATAGCGACGAGGAGATCAAGCGGCATAAGCCGAGGATTATCCAGGTCGACGGGAAGAACCGGATCACCCGCAAGGGTGTCAAACGCTGATGTCATTGATGTCGATACATAAGTTGACGCTGGCGGAACTCCAGCGCAGGTTTACGGCCGGAGATGTGTCGGCCACGGAAATCGTGCGGAGCTATTTTTTGCGGGTGACGAATATCGAACCGCGAATCAAGGCCTATCTCACGCAATGCAAGGACGCGGCGTTCGCACAGGCGGAACGTCTCGATCAGGCGTTGAAGGGGTGGCGCAAGACCACGCCGATGATGGCCATGCCGCTGGCGGTGAAAGACAATATCTGCACGGAAGGTGTGCGCACCACTTGCGCGTCCCGTATGCTGGAGAGCTTTGTGCCGCCCTATGATGCGACCGTCGTCGCCAAATTGCGCGCGCAGAACTATTTGCTGCTCGGGAAGACGAACCTGGATGAATTTGCGATGGGGTCCTCCACCGAGAATTCGGCCTTCGGGGCCAGCCGCAATCCCTGGAATGTGCAGACCGTTCCCGGCGGATCGAGCGGCGGCTCTGCCGCCGCGGTCGCGGCGGACGAATGTGTGGCGGCGTTGGGCTCGGATACTGGCGGATCGATTCGTCAGCCGGCGGCGTTTTGTGGCGTGGTCGGATTAAAACCGACCTACGGCCGGGTGTCCCGCTACGGGCTAGTAGCGTTCGCTTCCTCGCTGGATCAGATCGGTCCCATCACGAAGGATGTGACGGATGCGGCGATCCTGCTGGGCGCGATCGCCGGTCACGATCCTCGAGATTCGACGTCGGCCGATGTGCCGGTTCCGGACTATCTCAAGGCCCTGAAGCGAAAAGATTTGAAGCGCCTCAAGGTGGGTGTTCCCGCGGAGTACTTTGCCGACGGTCTGGATCCGGAAGTGGAGCAGGCGGTTCGTGCCGCCATCGAAGGGTTGCGGGAACTCGGTGCCGACATCCGTGAGATCAAGTTGCCGACGACGGATGCGGCGGTCGCGACCTACTACGTCATCGCAACGGCCGAAGCCAGCTCCAATCTGGCCCGCTACGACGGCGTGCGATTCGGGCGACGGGCCGAAGAGAGTACGGATCTGCTGGAGATGTATTTGCGGACCAGGGCCGAGGGATTCGGGTCCGAGGTGAAACGCCGGATTATGCTGGGGACCTATGTGCTGAGCGCCGGCTACTACGACGCCTATTATGGCAAGGCCCAGGCGGTGCGGACGTTGATTCGCCGGGAATTCGAGTCGGCCTTTGAACGCGTCGACTTGATCGTCACGCCGGTGACCCCGACCACGGCATTCAAGTTTGGCGAAAAGGCCCAAGACCCATTACAAATGTATCTGTCGGACATCTACACGATCTCGGCGAATTTGGCCGGCCTGCCCGCTATTTCGTTGCCCTGCGGGTTCAGCAAGGCCGGCCTGCCGATCGGGTTGCAACTCATCGGCAGGCCGTTTGAAGAGGAAACCCTGTTGCGCGGGGCCCATGCCTACGAGCAGGCCACCAACTGGCGGGCGAAGAAGCCGGTAGTCCGGTCGGCCTGATAAGGGAGTCCCTATGATTGTCGAAGTCGCTGCTATTCTGGTCGCGATCGCATTCGCGGTGCTGGTCGGGTATCTGGTTCCGCTGTTGATTCAAGTGCGCAAGACGGTCGAGGAAGCCGAGACGTTGGTGAGCAAGCTCAATGCCGACCTCCCGACGCTGGTGACGGAACTGCGGGCGATGAGTCAAAATCTAAACGACCTGACGGGGCAGGCGCGTGGCGGGGTCGAGCATGCCGCCGTGTTGCTGCACGCGGTGGGAGAAGTCGGCGAGTCGGTGAATCAGGTCCATAGTCTGATGCGGGGATCCGGTGGGACGTTGTTGGCGAACGTGGCCAGCGTGGTCGCCGGGCTTCGCGCGGCAAAACACGTTGTCACGGAACGCTTCAAAGAAGGAGGACATCACAATGGCGGATAATCATCATGGTCCATCGTCTGCAGCCGTGTTGTTGGGGTTTTTGAGCGGAGCCGCGTTGGGCGCGGTGGCGGCCATCCTGTTGACGCCGCGAACCGGGGAAGAGTCGCGCGATCTGTTGCGCGGCTATGCACGACGGGCTGAGGACGGACTCCGTGATCTGGTCGGAGAAGCCGGTGAGCGATTTGAAGGTGCGGTCGAAGAGGGCCGGGAGTTCATCGAATCGAAAAAGTCCGTGCTGCGCGAGGCCTTCGATGCGGGGCGCGATGCCATGCGGCGGGAGCGGGAGCAGTTCACTAAGGGAGAGCAGAGTTGAGCGTCGCCTACGAAGTCGTCATCGGCGTGGAAGTGCATGCGCAGTTGCGCACGCAATCCAAGTTGTTCTGCCCGTGCGGAACCACGTTTGGCCGCACGGCCAATTCGCAGACCTGTCCTGTCTGCCTGGGGTTGCCCGGAAGTCTGCCGGTCATCAATGAAAAGGCTGTGGAAATGGCGGTGCGCGCCGGGCTGGCGATGAACGGGACGATCGGGGTGCGGAACCGATTTGCCCGCAAAAATTACTTTTACCCGGATTTGCCCAAGGGTTATCAAATTTCCCAATACGAAGCGCCGATCTGCGAGCACGGGTGGATTGAGATTGCTGCGGGTGGGATTCGCAAACGTGTGCGTATCCGGCGGGCCCATCTGGAAGAGGACGCCGGGAAAAACGTGCATGAGGCCGGCAGTGGGATGAGTCTCGTGGACCTGAATCGGGCCGGAACGCCGCTGCTTGAAATCGTCACGGAACCGGACCTGAGTTCTTCCGAAGAGGTGGTCGCATACCTGAAGGCCTTGCGCGAACTCCTGATGTATCTCGACGTCTGCGACGGCAACATGGAAGAGGGAAGCTTCCGGTGTGAGCCGAACCTCTCGCTGCGCCCCGTGGGACAGGCCGCCTACGGGACCAAGGTGGAATTGAAGAACATCAATTCGTTCAAGTTCGTCAAAGATGCGGTTGAGTATGAGATCAAGCGACAAACGAAGGTGCTGAGTGAGGGGGGAAAGGTCTATCAGGAAACCAGGCTCTGGAATCACGAACGTGGTGAAACGGCGGTCATGCGCAGCAAGGAAGAGGCGCATGACTACCGGTATTTTCCAGACCCTGACCTGGTGCCGTTGGAGATTTCGGTTGAACGGATTAAGCTGTTGCGCCAGGGGTTGCCGGAATTGGCGTCGGCGAAGCAGGCGCGGTTTACTCGCGACTATGGTATCCCCGAGTACGACGCCGGCATCCTGACCTCCAGCAAAGCCTTGTCGGTGTATTTTGATGCCTGCGTCAAGCTGTATCCCCATCCCAAGACGGTCAGCAATTGGGTCATGGGCGAGCTGTTGCGTGAATTGAATCATGCCGGCATTGAGGCAGATGCTTCGCCGGTCACGCCCGAGCGGCTGGTTGAGTTGCTGACCCTGGTCGACCAGGGCATTGTGAGCCTGAAGGTTGCCAGGGACATCTTTCCGGATGTGTATGCCTCGGGAAAGGCGCCGGCGCAGATTATTCAGGACAAGGGGTTGACGCAGGTATCAGATGAAGGATCCTTGGTGACAATAATTCATGAAGTCTTGATGAAACATCCTGCTCAAGTGGCGCAATTTAAAGAAGGCAAGCAGCAGGTCTTGGGGTTTCTGGTCGGGCAGGTGATGAAAGCGTCCGGCGGCAAGGCGAATCCTGGGAAGGTGAATGAGTTGCTGAAGAAAACGCTGGGGTGAACGCTGTGCCGATGCGACAGACGAGCAGATGACGACAGTGATGGTGGAGTGGGTCTAGCTGGAGGAGAACACGAGCATGAGCGGAATCAGGAACGTGAAGGCGCGACAGATCATCGATTCACGAGGCAATCCTACGGTCGAGGTTGAGGTGCTCCTGGAGAGTGGTGCGCATGGGCGGGCGGCGGTCCCGTCCGGAGCCTCGACCGGCGAGAAGGAAGCGATTGAGTTGCGCGACGGGGACAAGAAGCGGTGGATGGGGAAAGGCGTCTCCAAGGCGGTGACGAACGTGAGCAAGACCATTGCCCCTCGCTTGTTGGGCATGGAGGCGTTGGATCAAGCCGCGGTCGATCACGAAATGATCGCGTTGGACGGGACGAAGACTAAGGGGAAGTTGGGCGCGAACGCCATTCTCGGCGTCTCGTTGGCGGTGGCCAAGGCGGCGGCGAATGAGACCGGCCAGCCGTTGTATCGCTATCTCGGCGGGACGAACGCGCGGGTGTTGCCGGTGCCGCTCATGAACATCATCAACGGCGGCGCGCATGCCGACAACCGGTTGGACCTGCAGGAATTCATGATCATGCCGGTCGGCGCGCCACGCTTCAGCGACGCCTTGCGTATGGCCACGGAAGTGTTCCATACCCTGAAGGCCTTGCTGAAGAAAAAGGGGCTGAACACGGCAGTGGGAGACGAGGGCGGATTCGCGCCGGATTTGCAATCAAACGAAGAGGCGCTGGCCTTGATCATGGAAGCGATCGAAGCGGCCGGGTATCGTCCCGGGCAGGATATCGCCTTGGCGTTGGATTGCGCCGCCAGTGAACTGTACGAGAAGGGGCGGTATCGACTGGAGGCCGAGAAGAATCCGGAGCGCTCCTCGGAGGAGATGGTGTCGTATTACGGCAAGTTGTTGGATCGGTACCCAATTCTGTCGATTGAGGATGGCTTGAGCGAATTGGATTGGAAGGGTTGGAAGATCTTGACGGAAAAACTCGGCAAGCGCGTGCAGTTGGTCGGGGACGACATCTTCGTGACCAACGTGGAGATTTTTTCCAAGGGCATCGCGGAAGGCATCGGCAATTCCATTCTGATCAAACTGAATCAGATCGGCACCTTGACGGAGACGTTGGATGCCATCGAACTTGCGAAACGGTCGGGGTACACGGCGATTATTTCGCATCGCTCGGGCGAAACGGAAGATACGACGATTGCGGATGTGGCGGTGGCGACCAACAGCGGCTTGATTAAAACGGGATCGTTGTCCAGAACGGATCGTGTGGCCAAATACAATCAGCTCCTTCGCATCGAAGATGAGTTGGGCACGGCGGCCGTCTACCGGGGCCGTGCGGCTGTTCCATCGAGGGCGTAACCATCGTGATCATTAAACCGAACCGTGGGCGCGACTGGCTGGATTGGCAGCGGAAGGTATGCTCTGCCGGGAAGTGGGTGGGGCTTGGTGCGCTGCTGCTGATGATGGGCGCGCTGCTGTTCGGAGAGATGGGGATCCCGCGGTACCTGCATTTGCGCGAGCACGCCGAGCAACTGGATCACGAACTGACTGATTTGCAGCGGTTGAACGGCGAACTGCGGGCCGATCTGGACCGGGTGCAGTACGACTCGACTAGGATCGAAGAACTGGCCCGGGAACGGTTGGGGTATGTGCGGAGGGGAGAGACGGTCTATCAGATGGCGCCGAACGGAGAAAAGGAACGGCCTTCCCCCGTCAAGACACCATGAAATTTGGAAGTGTGGCCATTATCGGGCGTTCGAACGTGGGAAAATCCACGCTCCTGAATCGCCTCTTGAAAGAAAAGATCGCGATTGTTTCCGACAAGCCGCAAACCACCCGGACGCGAATTCTGGGCGTGGCGCATGTGGACGGCGCGCAGATCGTGTTTCTTGATACGCCGGGACTTCATGAGCCGCGGCACCTGCTGAATCGCCGCATGGTGCGGACGACGCTGGATACCTTTGATGACGCCGATGTCTTGTATGTGGTCGTTGAGGCCACGGCCCAGCCTGGGCCCGGCGATCTGGCCGTGATCGAGCACGTCAAGCAGGCGGTCGCCAAGCAGGCGCGTCCGGTGGTGTTGGTCATCAATAAAGTCGATCTGGTGAACAAGGCACGGCTGCTTCCCTTGATGGAACAGTACCTGCGTCTCTTCCCGTGGACCGAGATCGTGCCGGTGTCGGCTCAGACTGCGGACAATACCGATCGGTTGCTGACGGTCACGGTGGCGCTGCTCGACGAGGGTGAGGCGACCTACGATGAGGACATGATCACGGATCAGTCGATGCGGACGTTGGCGGCGGAGTTGGTGCGGGAGAAGATTCTGCAACAGACCTACGAGGAGATCCCGCATTCGGTCGCGGTGGAGATCGAAGAGTTTGTGGAGACCAAGAAGCTGATTAAAATCGGTGCCGTCGTGTTGGTTGAAAAAGAGTCTCAGAAGGGCATTCTGATCGGCAAGCACGGTGAGCGGCTCAAGTTGGTCGGGACGGCGGCTCGAGAAGAGATGGAGCGGCTGTTCGGCGTGAAGGTCTTTTTGAAAGTGTGGGTGAAGGTGCGCGATTCGTGGCGAGAGGACGAACAAACCCTCGCGGAGCTTGGCTATTAATGATCTGACCGTTCAACCGTCGGAACCGACGCGACTCCCTGAAAAGGAGCCGCTCGGGAAAGATGCGTCTCGCGAGGCCGTGGCCGGCGGGCAGTCGAAGTCCGACGTGCGCCTGGTCTCCATTCAGCGGTTGCTGCGCCGCGGCGCCATCACGAATCTGGCGAAGATGTTGGCGCGCATGCACCCGGCGGACATCGCGAACGTCATCGACCACCTGTCGTCGTTGAAAGAAAAGCGCGAAATCTTCGAATTGGTGCGCGGAGACGTCAAGCGTGGCCAGGTGCTCAGTGAGTTGGACGGCGAAAGCATCACCTTGGTGCTGTCGGACCTGTTGCCCTCCGATGCGGCTTGGCTGTTGAAGGATCTGGGGTCCGACGACATCGCGCACATTTTAAGTGTGATTCCGAACGATCGCGCGAAGGACATCCTGGCGTTGATGCGGACGGAAGACTCTACCGAAATCGCCGACCTGCTCAAGTACCCGAAGGGGACCGCCGGCGGCATCATGACCACGGAGTTTTTCGCGCTCTCCGAGGATGCCACCGCGCAGGAAGCCATTCGCCGGTTGCAGCAGGCAACCGACGCAGAGATGGTGTTTTATATCTACGTGACGGATAAGGACGACCGGCTGGTCGGAGTACTGTCGTTGCGTCAGTTGCTGACCGTTCCACCCGCGACTCCGCTCAAGAACATTATGACCCGTGACCTGATCAGTGTGGCCGTGGACATGGATCAGGAAGAAGTCTCGCGTCAGGTGGCGAGCTATAACCTGCTGGCGATTCCGGTCGTGGAGCGGGATGGAAAGTTAGTGGGGATCATCACGGTGGACGACGTCGTCGATGTCATCCGTGAGGAAGCCACAGAAGACATGTTGAAGATGGCCGGGGCCATTGAAGAGGACACGATGTTCAAGTCCTCCAGCATGGTCGCCGCGCGTGTGCGCCTCCCCTGGTTGTTTACCAATCTCGTGGGGAGTCTGTTGTCCGGCATGCTGCTCTGGATGTTCCGATACACGATTCAGGAAGTGGTGGCCATTGTCAGCTTTATTCCCGTCATCGCCGCCATGGGGGGCAACGTCGGCCTTCAGTCCTCTACGCTCATCATTCGTGGGTTGGCCACCGGGATGGTGGAATTGACCGATGTCTGGAAGATTTTCTTCCGCGAAGCGAAGATCGCTTTCCTGATGGGCATCGCCTGCAGTCTGATGCTGACGATTGTCGGCTGGTTATGGCACCAGGTGTTCCTCGGAATGGTCGTGGGCGTGTCGCTCATTACGGCCTTTCTCGTCTCGACGAGCATGGCCACGGTCATGCCCATCGTCTTGAAACGAATGGGCGTGGATCCCGCCGTTGCGGCCGGGCCGTTTGTAACCACAGCCAACGATATCACCGGCATCGCCATTTACCTCACACTGGCGACGATTTTCCTCGAGCAGCTTCGCTAACGATGCGATGCCGACCCTTTCGGTTCCGAGCATGTCACGACGCAGGGTGGTGAGATGCCGCTGGTAAAAACGGCCGCGATCGTCCTGCATAGCCGGAAGTGGGGCGATGCCGATCGGATCGTGACGTTCTATACCATGCGACTGGGGAAACTGCGCGGAGTCGCCAGGGGAGCGCGGAAGCTGAAGAGCCGGTTGGGCGGGATGATCGAGCCGTTTACGCTCTGCCAACTCGATCTGTTCGAAAAACCTGGCGATTCGCTGTACCGGATTTCCCAGGTCACCATCGATGAGCCATTCTCAAAGTTTCGTGCCGATCTCGCACTTATGACGGCCGCCGGTCGCATGGTCAATCTTGTCAACGCCGTGATGGCGGAGGGCGATGCGGAACCGCGTGTCTTCGAGATGCTGGAATCCGGTCTACGTATGTTGTTGGAGAGTCGCGATGCCGCGTGGACGACGCTGCTTTTTCAGATCCGCTTGCTGGGTATGACCGGATTTCGACCCCAAACGGAACAATGTGCCACCTGCGGGCAGGTTCGTCAGGGGCCGCTTCCGCAATTTTCGCCATTGGCCGGAGGAATGGTCTGCGAACGGTGTGCGAGTCGGCAACCGTTCAGGTGCACAGTCCTGTCCCGTGGCAGTGTCGCGTTTCTTCATCAGGCATTGCAGATCCAGCCTGCACTATTAAGCCGGTTGCATGCGGCCGGGCAGGTGCGGGCCGAGGTCGAATCCGTCATCGAGAGTTATGTCACCGTGGTGGCGGGGCGTCGATTGCCGCCTGTGGATTTTTTAACCGGCGGAGGTTCCGCCTGAATGGGTTATCCGATGGCGGATGCCAGGGCTCGTGTCGTCGAACGGTGAGGGAGCGTGGATCGCTATGAGTGATGTGGTGCTTGAGCCCACGGACATGGAGTGGGTTGAGAAGGGTGTATTGAGCATTACGTGGAATGACGGCCACAAAGCCCGTTATCCGGTCCGGTATTTGCGGCAGCATTGTCCCTGTGCCGCCTGCACCGACGAATGGACCGGCGAACTGCGGTTGAAGCCGGATGATGTTCCGTTGGTGATCATGCTGCAGGATATCCAGCCGGTTGGACGGTATGCGTTTCAGATTACCTGGAGTGATGGGCACGATACGGGGATCTATTCGTACACGTTTCTTCGCCGGTTATGCCAGTGCGATCTGTGTCAGCCGGTGAAACCGGTGGAGCCGCGTTCCAGGCGGTTGCTGTAATCGTCACAACAACGGTCGTCAAGGACTGGGGAGGGCAGCGATGAGCATCCGTCGACTGATCGGTGTGGGGTGCTGGATGTGGATTGGCCTGCTCTCGGTGTCCTGTTCCAGCATGCCGTCGATCGATCAACAAAAGCAGTTGGTCAGATCGGGCGACTTTCGGATTCAACAGCTGACGCCCAGGGCTTTTGTTGAAACCTGGGGTGACCCCACGTACACGCATCAGCAGTTCACACACTTTTTCGGCATGCAGGACGGCCGATTGATTCCGCAGGCACGCCTGGCGCTGGGGGAGTCCCCGCAGGGGTGGGAAACAGGGTTGGCGGCAGGTGATGCGCTGTTCCTCGCGTATGCCGATCGTGGGTACTACCTGGTTTTTCTCGAGGGCGTGCTCGTGTACCATGAAGCGATGACCGCCGAGAAGGTGCATGCCGTCGGAAAGACCTGGAAGTACGAGTCTCAGTTCAAGACGCGACTGGAATCATCTCCCGGCCTGAAGTAGGTCCATATCCGCATATGGAAAGCACGTTCCCTCAACGTCCCCTCAACATCTGCATGGTTGCGTCGGAGGTCGTCCCCCTGGCTAAAACCGGTGGCCTCGCGGATGTCGTCGGCGCACTCGCCGTCGAGTTTGCCTCGCTGGGGCACGACGTCGCCGTGGTCCTGCCCGCATATCGACAAGTGGATATGCACGGGTATGAGACGGTGGATGTGTGCAGCCTCTCGATTCCAGCGGGAGATCAGTCCCTGGACGTTCGGATTCAACAGATACTCGTTCCAGCCTTGCAGGTGTCTGGGCTAGGACGCTTGCGTATTTTCGTCGTTCGATATGATCCGTTTTTCTCCAGGCCAGGCCTCTATCAAGAGGATGGTCGTGATTATCCGGACAACCTCGAACGGTTTGCTCTGTTTTGTCGAAGTGTCATGGAGCTGTTGCTGCACCTTTATGACAAGGAGCAGTGGCACACGGACCTGCTGCATCTCCACGATTGGCAAGCGGCACTGTGTGCGGTCTACTTGCGGACCTTGTATCACATGCGACCCGTACTGAGCCGGACCCGAAGCGTGTTGACGATTCACAATTTGGGCTATCAGGGATTATTCCCTCCGGAACAGTTCGCCGTGACGGGATTACCCAGCCACCTGTTTTCACCGGCTGCGCTCGAATTTTATGGGCGCGTGAACGTGCTGAAGGGTGGGTTGGTCTTCGCCGATCGTCTGACGACGGTCAGCCCGACCTACAGTCGAGAAATTCAGACCGCCGAATACGGATGTGGCTTGGAAGGGGTGATCACGGAGCGAAAGGCCGTCTTGTCGGGAATAGTGAATGGAATCGACGCGACTCTTTGGAACCCGAGGACGGACCGCTATTTGCCTGCTCCCTATACTCTTTCCGATCTCTCGGGAAAGGTTCGTTGTAAGCAGATGCTTCAACGTGAGTTGGGGCTGCGCCAACTCAAGGGGCCGCTCCTGGCTGTGGTCGCGAGACTGACCAGTCAAAAGGGCATCGATTTGGTCATCGACATCTTGCCGGAACTCATGGGGCTCAACGCACAGGTGGTGATTCTTGGGACGGGGGATCCGCTCTACGAAGCGCAGGTTCGGGAGTTGGGGGAGCGGTATTCTGGTCGCATTGCCGTCCGGAATGTGTTTGATGAGGGGTTAGCCCACCGCATTGAGGCCGGTGCCGATATGTTCCTCATGCCGTCTCGCTATGAGCCGTGCGGGCTCAGCCAGCTCTATAGTCTGCGGTATGGAACGGTCCCCATTGTGCGGAAGACCGGCGGTCTGGCCGATACGGTCGTGGGCTATACGCCGAGCGCCTTGAGAGAGTTGCGCGCCACTGGGTTTACATTTACGGATACCAACTCAGCTTCACTGTTGACCGCAGTGTTGCTGGCCCTTTCGGTCTACAGGAAAAAGGCGGATTGGCAGCGTCTGATCAAGGCAGGGATGGAGCAGGACTTGTCCTGGACCCGCTCGGCGTCGACCTATATTCAATTGTTTGAGGAACTGGTCGCCGGAGAAAGTCAACGGGCGTAGGAAAGATGTCGAGAACGAGGACGGACTAGCGGAGCGCTGCCTGCAAGGTGAGTGCGAGGTGAGAGAGTCGTTCCTTTGCTTGCGTGGTGTAGTACGAGTAGTCCGCTCCTCCATGGTTTTGCAGCACATCGCGAAATTGATCCATTGCCACATCCGGTTCGCCAGCGGACATTGCCAGATCTCCCGCATGCAGGCTGCATGATGCCGCCATGGCGCGCACATCAACTGCCAGGCGGGAGGCAGGTTCGCTGACCATGGACTTCAGCTTCTTCGGCAGGAGACTGTCGAGCGTTGATTGAGGAAGTCGAACCAGGCTCACCTCGCGCAATTTATTCGCATCCAGAAGCGCCGCCTGAGTCTCGCCGGTCGAGAGGCAATGCGTGTAGGTGCTCCAGACGTCCATGAACCGGACGTTGTCATAACGGACTGGGGTTGCGCTCGGACTGGACTGGCATCCGACGGTTGCGACCGTCATGGCCAGGGTTCCGACTAGGCTGATGATCCCCTTCCGCATGTGATCGAATCCTTCTCCAGAGCTCGGAACCGCTACCTGTTGTTCTCGTTCACATTGAGTACGCAAATGTCGGACCACAGGTGAGTTTTGTAAGATATTGAAATATAGCGAGTCTTTCCCACGGTTTTGGATGGGCCTGTCTCAATAATATCCCACTGTGTGGAATAGAACACGAACGATGCGGCTTCACTGTGGATGGACGGAGGCCAAGAGGGATTCTAGGCAAGTGTATGAGTCAACAGGGGAGGTAGTGAGGATGATCGGAGTGCTCAAGTTTGCGGCGCGTACCATCTAGCACGGAGAGGTCAGCATGGTGTAATACTCCCTAGCGAATCTTCGGTGGCGACTGAGAGTGTGCGCGTTCGTGGTCAGCGATGGGCCGTTGTCTTCCGTGACGGTTCTCGGTGAGTTCTTCGGTAGCTGAAGGGCCGCCACGATTCACCCACCCGTTCGCCACCGGTCCCTGTGTATCTGCGCTCAAGAGTCTAGACATCCTTTGAGGAAAGGTTCCTCCGCACATGAATTCGAGACAACCGCAGACCAAGACCCGTCAATTTCGAACGCTGCTCCAGTCTGAGCAGTTGGAGTTCATTTGCGAAGCGCACAATGGTTTGAGCGCAAAAATTGTGGAGGAAGCAGGCTTTGCCGGAATCTGGGCGAGCGGGCTTTCCATTTCGGCCCAGTTTGGTGTGCGCGACAACAATGAAGCCAGTTGGACGCAGGTACTGGAAGATTTGGAGTTCATGTCCGACGCGACGAAAGTGCCGATTCTCCTGGACGGAGATACGGGGTACGGCAATTTCAACAACATGCAGCGGCTCATCCGGAAACTGGAGCAGCGCAACATTGCCGCAGTGTGCATTGAAGACAAGCTGTTTCCCAAGACCAATAGCTTCCTGAAAGGCGATGCGCAGCCGATGGCTGACATGCAGGAGTTTTGCGGCAAGATCAAGGCCGGCAAGGATGCACAAGCCGATCCGGATTTTTGCATCATCGCGCGAGTCGAGGCATTCATCTGCGGGTGGGGGTTGGCTGAAGCGTTGCGGCGTGCTGAAGCCTACCACCAGGCCGGTGCCGACGGCATTCTCATCCATAGCGCACTCTCCGTCCCCGACGAGATCCTTGCGTTTAAGCGGGAGTGGGGCCATCGCTGCCCAGTCGTCATCGTGCCTACGAAGTACTATTCCACGCCCACGGACGTCTTTCGCCAACATGGTTTTTCCATGGTGATTTGGGCCAATCACATGCTGCGCGCTGCGGTTTCGACTATGCAAAAAACCGCACGAGCACTCAAGCAGAGCGAGAATTTGTTGTCCATCGAAGATAAGGTGGCCCCGGTTTCCGAAATTTTCCGTCTGCAGAATGCCGCGGAGCTGTTGGAGGCCGAGGAACGCTATCTGCCGCGGGGCGCTGAGGGTACATCAGCGGTGGTGCTTGCGGCCTCAAGGGGAGAAGAGTTGGGGAAATTGACGGAGGATCAGCCCAAGACGATGGTGAAAATTCAGGGAGCGCCGATTCTGTCGCATATCGTCGATGCGTACAATGCCGTCGGGATCAAAGACATTCTGGTGGTGCGCGGATACAAGAAAGACGCCGTGAGTCTTCCGAATTTGACCTACGTCGACAATACTGAGTTTTCAGAGACCGGGGAGTTGGCCTCGTTGTCGCTGGCGCTTCAATCGAGGAAGGGGCATTTCCAGCCGACCATCATTTCCTATGGTGATGTGTTGTTCAATAAGTATATCCCGCAGGCCTTGTGCCAGGAGCAGGATGACTGTGTGATCTTCGTCGACAGCAATTGGCAGGATCAAACCAGCTATGCGCGTTTGGGCGGATTTGCTGAATGTACCTTGCCGAATTCGCGCAAGGCGTTCAATGCGAAGGTCTATCTCAAGCAGCTGGGGAGTGAGGTTGCGCCCAACTCAATCCATGGCGTGTGGATGGGATTTCTCAAACTGTCTCCCGGCGCGGCCGCTCAGGTTGATACGCTTCTTGTGGAACTACTTGCCCAGCCGGGCAATCGGAAGGCTGGTATTCCATATTTGCTTCAAACGTTACTCAGGCGAGATTATCCGATTCGGGTGTTGTATACCGTCGGACACTGGCTGGATGTCAACAGCCTTGACGATGTGGTTCAAGCCGGTAACTTCTGAGGTCTGCCTGCCTTGGGCAGGAGGTGATTGTGCTTGAATAAAGTCAGCCGCGGATTCCCCAGTGCTCATTTTCACGCTCTTCGTGCGTTCAATTGTTGGAGATCATAGGGCATGATTGACCCGCAAACATTTATCAACTGCCTGCAGGAAAACAATGTCGACTTCTTTGCCGGAGTGCCGGATTCACTATTGAAAGAATTCTGTGCGTGCCTGGAACATGTAGCTCCATCCGGACAGCACGTCATCACCGCTAATGAAGGAGGCGCCGTTGCCCTCGCGCTTGGCTACCACCTCGCGACGGGAAAAACTCCACTCGTGTATTTGCAGAATTCAGGGTTGGGAAACATTATCAATCCCTTGTTGTCGTTGGCCGACGCCGAAGTCTATTCTGTGCCCATGCTACTCGTCATCGGTTGGCGAGGCGAACCGGGCGTTCATGATGAGCCTCAACATAAGAAGCAAGGACGTGTGATGCTCTCCATGCTTCAGGCCATGGAAGTACCGTATTTCATCTTAGGGCCGGAACTGGAAGCCTCGAATGCCGCGCTTGCAGAAGCTCTGGTCACCGTTCGGAGGACGAGTGCGCCGGTTGCGCTCGTAATCAAGAAGGGTACATTTCAGCCATTTTCTACTCCTGGACTAGCCAAGGCGGATTTTGAACTTTCTCGGGAAGCGGCCATTCATCAGGTGCTTGAGGAGTTGGATACTCGTGATATTGTCGTTGCGACGACAGGCATGGCTTCCAGAGAAGTGTATGAGTACCGAGTTCGCAAGGAGCAGGGGCATCAGTGCGATTTCTTAACTGTGGGAGGCATGGGGCATGCCGCTCACATCGCTCTTGGGTTGGCACTCCAAAAGCCTGATCGGTCCGTCTATTGCCTTGATGGAGACGGCGCACTCCTGATGCACATGGGAGGGCTTGCCATTGCAGGAGTGTTGAAGCCGCGCAATCTCAAGCACATTGTGTTGAACAATGGAGCGCATGATTCGGTTGGTGGGCAGCCGACAGTAGGATTTGCCGTAGATCTTTTGCATATTGCTCGTGCCGCCTCCTATGAGCAGGCGTTTCGTGCTCAGACATGCTCAGAGCTGAAGACAAGTATGCGAGAGTTGAAGCATTCAGGAGGGCCTAGTTTATTGGAGATTCGTGTTCGTCGCGGATCGAGGAAAGATTTAGGGCGACCGACGAGTACCCCGGTTCAGAATAAACACTCGTTTATGGAGTTTCTGGCCAACTAAGGTTTTGTTAGTGGGGGATGCCAAGCAACCTGCGCGAGAGTGCGCGGGGCGCTAACCTAACTGCGCAAGATTGCAGGTAAGGGCGTGTTGCGAATTGAGCTTGGCCCCAGCTCTCTCAGCTAAGTGCGTGGTCCCCGTTAGGAATTGATGTCAGGTTGGGACATCGGGCTGAGAAGGCTGAAATCGAATGACTGCGTCATCCCTTTGGGGATGGATTGGGCGGTCACTCCACTTTTATCGCGTACTGGTGTCTGGGGGCGCAGTATGGGTAATCACCAGCGAATGGGTGAGTCGTGGTAGCAGAAAATTTACTCGTAGCAATTCGGGCGGCTAGGTTGCCGTTGAGAGGCGGTGCAGTTTAGGAACGGAAGACTTGAACGAGAACTCCGGTTCGAGTGGTAGAGTTTGTTTTTCGCATGATGTGTTTGATATGTTCCTTCACTGTCTGTTCGGTAATTTTGAGAGCGTTCGCGATCTCCTTGTTTGTCCATCCTTTCGCGAGGTTTTCGACCACTGACTGCTCTCGATTGGTGAGCTGGAATCGTTCTTTAGCCTGGTCGGTACTGAGTTGCTGCCGTCGTCCCAATTCCTCTAACGTCACAACCAATCGCGCATATTGAATTCCGCCGCGATCAGGTAGGCCGAAGCCGCGAAGGAGCACGGGTTGGTTAGGATTGCCGGCGATTCGCTTGACCTCAAATTGTTCCCAGTCTTTTGCCTCGGTACGAACGTGAAGCGCTTTGATAATTTCAGCACAGAGTTCGGTAAGCACTGATGGAAGCACTCCTTGTGCCGCCTTGGCTGGGGAACCGCCGTTTTCCGCCATGTTGATGAGCTTTGACAGTTCTGTTGCCTGCCGATTCATATGAAGCAACTGCATGGAGGACGACAGCACAACAATTCCTGCGCCTGCACGCTGGTCGGCCAAGTTGTCTGTAGGTTCCTGAGAGGGGACAGCGTTGAGAGCCACGGCAATACTCCGTAAGGTTCGTAATGTCGCTAGACAATTGATCTGTTTCTGGTAACCTAAGGCATGTGAGCGTTACTAGTAATGCTACATAATACTTTCGAGGTAGTCAAATTATACTTCTGGGGGAGCTATCTGTACATCATTGGTATTGTTCGTCGAAGCTGGTACTTCTATACTTCTAAGCATCGGGAGGTGCCTTGATCGACCTGATTTCCCACTTTTCCCATTCGGCAACGAGTAGTTTCAGTATGCTGTCATGAATCTTGAGGTGGGCCCTATCCCGTCCACTGGTTAGATTAGAAATGTGGGCATCTTTTGTTAATACAAACAATTGGTTATGATTTTTCGCCATGAGTCTGATGCCGCGCAGCAGAGTCTTCCGACTGTAGCTCAAATATTTCAAGTCGGTCGGGCGAGCGAGTGGGATTCCGGTATCGGGTCAAGCGAGACAAGGGGCATGCCGGTCTAAGCACAAAAAAATCGAATCCTCAAGGTTCTAGAAGATTGAAGCTGCCATTCCTTTGCGCGGAGCAGCGGCATGTTGGATGGTGCAGAAGTCTTACGGTCGTGGCAAGTGGCTGGGTCGACTTTCCTCAGGAGAATTAAGTCATGAATGTTAAGGTATTACTTGGCGCAATTGCCCTTTCGGGGAGTGTTGTCGGTATCGCATTCGCTGACCAGGTAGATCAGGTGTCCAAACCGATTCTTGTCGCAGCCGCATCCTCGGCGACAGCTTCTTCCGGTATGCGTCATGGCGGGGAGGGTGCGGAAAAGTCTTCTCTTACCGTAACTCCGGACTACATCATGGGACCTGAGGATGTGCTTGAGATCACGGTGTGGAAAAATGCTGATCTGTCCAAACAGGTCCAGGTTCGGCCGGATGGAAGAATTTCACTTCCTCTCATTGGTGATGTGTCTGCTGTGGGAAGAACTGCTGCGCAGCTGACCGAGGAAATCTCTGCACGATTGAAGTCCTATATGGAGAATCCTACGGTCTCCATCCTCGTGCGTGAAGTCAATAGCTATCAGATTTACGTGCTCGGTGAGGTGAATGCGCCAGGAAAGTACCCCTTAAAGAGCAAGACCACGCTGCTGCAGGCGATTACGATCGCGCATGGATTTACTCAGGTGGCGGCACGTAACAAAATTGTCGTATTTCGCTTTGGGAAAGATGGTGAGGGGTTAAACAAAATCAAGGCAAGTTACGACGATATTGTGCTCAGAGATGGTTCTGATCAAAACATTGAGCTAAAGCCGGGTGACCAGATCGTGGTGCCATCAGAAACGATGGTAGTTTTGCCGACAAGATAGGGCGCAGTTGATCAATATCGCCCGAGTCATTTCGGAGCCTCGAGCTAAAGGAGTTGGGAAATTGAAAACTTTCGGTTGCAGATGGTTCCAGGGGGGGGTATGTATTGCTCTCAGTACTTTCCTGACTCTCTCGGGTTGCTGGATCGGCGGCGAGCAGATCGATTTCAACGTCACGTATATCCCACCGAATGAGTTCTTGCTTGGTCCTGAGGATGTGCTTGTTGTCAATGTATGGAGGAATCAGGAACTTTCGCGTGAAGTAATCATTCGTCCTGATGGGAAAATTTCGATGCCTTTAATCGGTGATGTTCAGGCAGCAGGCATGACATCAAATGTCCTGGCAAAACGAATTGCTGATGGATTGGCCGAATTCATGTCCAACCCCACTGTGTCTGTTCAAGTCAAGGAAGTGAACAGTTATTATGTCTATGTTCTGGGAGAAGTCTCAAAGCCGGGCAAGGTGCCTTTGAAATCCTATGCTACGGTGTTGCAGGGCATTTCGCTGGCTGGAGGGTTTACGACTTTTGCATCAAGAAATAAAATCCATGTTCTCCGTGTTGTGCCCAACGGTCAAGGCCAACCCAAGCAGGTCCAGATTCCAGTTCCCTATGAAGATATCATCCAAGGTAAAAATTCGGAGGGAAATTTTTTCCTCAAGGCTGGTGATGTCATTGTTGTGCCATAGCCAAGTTTTGAGGATGCGGAAATTCATTCTATCGGCTGTAGTCTTGGTCTTAGCAGGCTGGTTGAGCTTGTCAGATTCTGTTGCCCAGCAAGTCCGAGTTGTGCCTTCAATCTCGGTTCTAGAACAGTACGACAGCAACGTCTTCTTTACGCCGAAGTCACAGCTTGCGCCTGGGACAAAGGCAGATGATCTGATCACAATCGTAACCCCTCAGTTGAACTTCATGCAGGCTAATTCCCTCATGAAGGCGAACTTGTCTATTGGTGCGGTCGTTCAAAAGTTCGTAAATAACTCTGCTCTCGACAATGTGGGATTTAACGCTAGTGCCGGAATTGATCTTGCGCAAGCCGTGAACAAAGTTCTGCCGAGGATGCGAGCCTTTCGAATCTTTGGGACCTACCAGTACATGCCATCAGCACCAGCCTTCGGAGCAGGGGGCCTAGGTGGGGGTATGGGTGGTGGTGGGTTTAGTGGCGGCGGGTTTGGTACAGGCGGGTTTGGAATTGCTGGGCCGGTAGATTCAGGCCTGCTTACTCAGCGAATTCGGACTACCATGTTTAGTGCAGGTTTCTCAGACGCATACTCACTTTCCCCAACGACGGATTTTCTTACCAACTACACATATTCTCGGCTCAGCTTCGGTGGAGCTCTGACCCCGACTTCGACAGCAGTAGGACAGGCTCAGAACACGGTGTTTGATACGCAAACCCACACTATTTCAGCCGGTCCTACCTCCAAAATTTCTGCGGTTGACACCTTGACTGTTAAATATACGTTTACCCAAATGTCTCAGGGGCAATTTGGCGATTATACGACTCATAATGCCTTGCTTGGTTGGGGGCGGAGTTGGACCAAAGAGTGGAGTTCATCTATCAATGGAGGCTTGACCTTGGTCGAGCCCATTCCTGATGCATCTGCGAGTGGCGGCCAAAGACGAGTTCCGGCAACTATGGTGCCAACGGGTGGATTTGGCGTGACCTATGTTTCAGGCTCCTCGTTTCTTAGAAAGCTAGGTAGCGAGATTCAGGAAGCAACTGGTAGCGTTGGGGGGGCTGCAAGTGGTGGCGGCTTCCTTCCCATGCTTGCCGGTATGAACATGCCTGGGGGGATTGCTGCTCCTGGCTCCTACCGAATAACAATGATGTACAACCTTGGAGTGTTCCCAAGTTTTGTTCAAACTGCTGGGCCTATATATACGCATATGATCACACTGAGCAGTATGGCTGGAATAACGGCTAAGCTAAGTGGACAGGCTCTGTTCAACTATGCAAGAAGTAGCTTCACGTCGGATTCAATAGGAACAAATTTCACTACTTACGGTACAACCTTAGCCCTCAGTTACCTCATTACTCCCATGTTGACTGCCAGACTCAGTCACCAATGGCTCATGTTTGACTCTCAGGCGAGTGGAGTGGGTGCTGGGGATCTGGGATTCTCAAAGCAGGTAATTCTACTAGGGTTTACATATGCGTATGCACCCCGCGGGGATTTCTTTCGGGCTGGCGCTTTCTGGGAAGGTTCGTCTGGTGCCGCTTCGTCTGCCGAGTCAGGAACAGGTAAATCTGGAGCGGGAGGAGTGGATATAACGAAATGAACACGCGTACGTTGTCCCCCGAGGATTATTGGCGGGCAGTTGTTAGCCGCAAGTGGCTTGTCCTCACAACTATCCTCGTATCGCTGAGCATTGCGGGAGTGGTCTGCGCAGTGATGCCGAAGGTATATCTGTCCGCAACTAAAATGTGGTTTGAGGGGGCGAAGATAGAAGAGTCGATTGTAAGTGGCCCCAATCCGGCTGGGGGTGTATACACGCCAACTTTGGATGACAGGGTGATGGAGGTGCGCCAGTTTGTCATGGGGCGAAAAACGCTTGGCCAGATAGCCGGTGAGTTTGGACTTTTTGGGTACGAAAAAAGTCGTCCAGATGCGGCAGAGTCGGAAAATGCCATCCGTGCTATGCGCGGTTCTATCAAGGTTGAGCCCACCAAGGATAAATTGTTCATCACGCTCTCATTTTCCAGTGAAGATCCAATCATCGCCAGGGATGTCACGTCCCGACTGAGCGATCTTTTTATAGAAGAAACGCTCAAGGACCGTGAACGGGGAGTCGAAGCAGCGGAGGATTTTCTTGGGCTTGAGTTAAAGCATGCGAAGGCTGAGCTTGAAGCTAAGGAAAAGATAATTTCAGAGTTCAAGCAACAGCATTTGGGTGAATTGCCTCAACAAATTGACGCGAACCTGAGGAAGTTAGATCGTTTGCAGGAGGATATTCGGTCGCAAAATGAGCAGTCTCAGAGCCTGGCCAACCGTCTGGTTCAGCTTGATAAATCAATTAAGGATTATGAGGAAACGGGGGAGGTCGGTAGCGATTCGCCAACTGGGGCTTCCACAAAGAGAAATAAAGATCCACGGCTTGGAAGAATCAAGGAGTTAGAGCGGCGACTGGTAGAGCTCTCCTCTATGTATAAAGATACGTATCCTGATTTGGTGCAGGTTAAGGAGGAAATTCGAAAACTCAAGGAGATGACCTCTGCTCAGTATCGTGATTTGTTGCCGGATAGTGAGGCAGACGACGAACCGGTCGCTGCGAAGAAATCCAAACGAAAAGCGATTGATCCCTACCATGCTGACCTGTTGAAGCAGCGAGAAGATATCGTGCTTGAATTGGATGCCGTCAAGCGTCGTCAATCCCATATCGCGGGTGAAATTTCCCAATACGAACGAAGAGTGGAGCACACTCCCGAGCGAGAGCAAAGGTTGAAGACGCTGGAGAGAGACTATGAAAACCTTCAGAAGAACTATCAGTCGCTATTAGACAAGAAGCTTACTGCGGGCATGCAAAAGAGTCTCGCTCAGGGGCGAAAGGGAGCTAAATTTAGCATCGTGGATCCCGCATACACACCGGTTGTTCCCGTCGTCCCCAACATCCCCCTTATCCTGGCTGCTGGACTCGTGTTGGGTTGTGCCCTCGGATTTGGCGGTGCGGTCGGATTGGAATTGATGGGGCGAGGGTTCCGTTCTGCGGAAGAAATCGAAATTACTCTTGGCCTTCCAGTCATCGCCTCAATCCCCTTGTATGAAAGTGCATTCGGGGGTGCTATGCAGACCGTGAGAGCGCTTTCTGGAAAGAGCCGGGCATCTTCCCTGATGCTGCCTGGTGGTGTAAAGCAGGGAGGGGATGATGCGCCGGTCGTTGCTGGACTCCCTGCATCGTCTGGGAGGCAAAGAGGCCAGAACGGGCAGCTGCATAATCCCACTCCGGGATTGGAACTGGTTTCCATGTGGCGACCGCTATCGTTTGTTGCGGAGCAATACCGCGTCGCCGCCACCAGGCTTGAATTGATGACTGGAGATCGGAAGAGCACCGCAATAGTCGTCACGAGCGCCGTGATGGGAGAGGGGAAGTCCTCTACCGCTCTCAACTTGGGGTATGTACTTGCTAAGGACCTGGACCGCAGAACGATAGTGATCGATTGTGATCTAAAGCGCCCGATGCAGCATATCTACGCAGGAGTCTGGCAGCATCCAGGATTAGTTGAGGTCTTGCGAGGAACCAAAGCCATCGAGGATTGTGTGCAGCGGTTGGGGGAGTCAGGTCCGTGGATTCTCCCCGCTGGCTCGGTTGGAGATAACCCCGTGGGGCTATCTAAGATGCATCAGTTGGCTGATTTGGTTGCTGAGCTTAAAGAGAAGTTTGACTATGTCATTATCGACGCTCCGCCAGTCTTACCGCTTGCCGATATGCAAGTTCTTGCCAGCATGGGAGATCTTCTTGCCTACGTGGTGAAGGCAAGCATGACGGGACGCGATGTTGTGCAAAAAGCCCTTAAAGCTCTCGGTGAAAATGCCAACATTGGGATCATACTGAACGGCCTTGATGCCCATACCACTCCATATTACATGCAGCAGGAATACTACCGCGAAGCGCACCATGAACAGCTCAAGTAAGTCAGATCAGGAGACTCGCCTGGAGCCGTTGCTTGCTCGGCAACCGCTTGTTTCAGTGTCCGTCAGTTTCCCTAAGTTTACAAGGCGGGTTTTAATCCTTGGAGTTGGGCCTCTCGCTAGGGATCTGTGTCAAACCTTGCTAGCAAAGCGATCTGGCTTCACCGAAGTGGTTGGGTTTTTGGACAAGGACGCCAGTCGCGTGGGTGAGCGACTAGTGAATCCCAGTATTATTGGAACCTATGATCAATTGTTTGAGATCGCCGAGCGGTATCAAGTGCATACCGTTGCCGTCTGCTTGGAAGACCGGCGTGCGGTGCTGCCTGTTCAGACTCTTCTGGATATGAAGGCGATGGGTAGGGATGTGGTTGATGGTCACTATCTATATGAGGAGGAGTCCGGGCGGTTATCGATTGACCATCTCAAGCCTAGTGCGTTGATCTTTTCAACTGGTTTTCGCCGTCGTCTTCTCACAATGTTGTTGAAGCGAGCGTTAGACGTGGTCGTGGCGATTGTTGGAATTCTCGCATTGTTGCCTTTGGTCCTGTTGTTGTCTGTCCTTATTAAGGTGGATTCCGCTGGTCCGGTATTTTATCGGCAAATGCGAGTGGGATTGCGGGGCCGCCCCTACATGATTTGGAAGTTCAGGTCTATGCGTCAGGATGCTGAGCAGAGCGGCGCACGATGGGCTTCAAGTGAAGATCCCCGTGTATCAAGGGTTGGTCGTTGGATCAGAAAATGGAGATTGGATGAACTCCCCCAATTGATCAACGTTCTGAAAGGCGAAATGAGTTTAGTCGGTCCCAGACCTGAGCGACCGGTATTTGTTCAGGAGTTGAGGAATACCATCCCTTATTACGATTTGAGGCATACAGTTCGTCCAGGAATTACCGGGTGGGCACAGACTCGTTTTCGTTATGGCGCCTCGAAAGAGGATTCGCACGTTAAGCTGCAATACGACTTATTCTATGTCAAGAATCTTTCCCTAGCGCTGGATTTCCGCATCGTCGTTCATACCGGCAAGGTTATGTTTATGGGCGAGGGGGCGCGTTAGAGGGAGACATGCCTGATACAATTCCCAAACATTGCCTTTCATTCGATGTGGAGGAGCATTTTCAAGTCTCTGCCTTCGAATCTCCCATGAGGAGACGACATTGGGATCAATATGAAAGCCGTGTCGAAGGTAACACTGAACTGCTGCTGGAGCTATTGGGTAATAGACGAGTGCGTGCAACATTTTTTGTGCTTGGATGGGTGGCGGAGAGGTGCCCATCCTTAGTTCGTCGCATTGCATCAGAGGGACATGAAGTGGCCTCGCATGGGTATGCCCATGAACTCATAACTGCTCAAACCCCGGTTGTCTTCCGTGAGGATATTCGAAGAGCCAAAGGCATTCTGGAAAGTATCCTATCAAAACCCGTGTTGGGCTATCGCGCACCGAGTTTTTCTATTACAAAAGATACTATGTGGGCAACTCAAATTCTCGTCGAAGAGGGGTATAGCTACGATTCGAGCATATTTCCTGTGTTGCATGATCGCTATGGGGTACCTTCTGCAAATCCAGAGGTGCATCAATTGTTGACGGCGTCTGGTCTCCTGTGGGAAGTGCCCCCTTCAACGGTGAGGTGTCTAGGCGTGCGTGTACCGGTAGCCGGGGGAGGGTATTTCCGGTTGTACCCATATGCGCTGCTGCGAACGTTGCTGCGTAAATTGGAAGGTGAAGGCTCTTCCTTAGTTATGTATATGCATCCATGGGAGTTTGATCCAAATCAACCGAGAATGGAAGGCTCTGTGGTCTCACGTCTTCGACACTATATGAACCTTGATAAGACGCAAGATCGATTACGAGCGCTCCTCCAAGATTTTTCATTCGCGCCGATACGAGAAGTGTTTCCTCAAACTGCACAGCGCCGGGGTGTAGAAGTTGGTGCGGCCATCGGAGCGGGAGGAAATTCCGTCTCTGCAGCTTCATCGGATGTACTACGCAATTGAGGTTGGGACTCTGTTGTCATTTGCAGGAATGTAAGGACCTGCACTGCTGGTAGTGAAAAGTCTAAAGCTCCTGACTCAGTGTAGATGGATTCTTCTATCGTGTGAATTTTAGAAAAGCGTGTTGCAGCTCTTGGGCTAGTCAGCTTCTCTCCCATGCCAATCCTGTTTGTCTGTTTATTCATTGAGAACGTCCTTGACAGACGTACGACTATCTGCTCGCCATAAATCCATGGGGCATGGCTATGAGCAGCACATCTCCCAGAGGGACGGGCGTCTTTCTCGGTTGTGCTACTCTTGTAATGAGGTCATTGCCGGATCTGTCCCGGGAAGCGATATGGTAGGCAGTGGACCGAACCAACTGATTTATGGGCTGCGCAACGAGCCTGCTATCCCATTGTGACATCCTGCGATTTGGAGTGATCATGGAGTCTGCGGTAGCGCAAGAAAGTTCCTGTCCCTTGGTCATTGAGCCCCGCGAAGGGTATGTTCAGATTGGTTGGCGAGAGTTGTGGGACGCTCGAGAGTTGTTCTACTTTTTAGCATGGCGAGATCTTAAGACGCGCTATGCGCAGACTGCCATCGGGGCTAGTTGGGCTCTGATGCAACCGTTGCTTAGTACGCTAATTTTTACCCTTGTTTTCAGCTATTTGGCAAAAGTTCCATCAGATGGTTTGCCATATCCTCTTTTTGCTTTTGCCGCAATATTGCCCTGGTCTCTATTTGCACGAAGCCTGGAGCGGAGTACCTTAAGTGTAGTCACAGAGGGGGGACTGATTAAAAAGGTCTATTTCCCCAGACTGATCATCCCAATTGCTTCCACCTTCATCAACTTGGTGGATTTTGGCGTTGGGACGCTGATTCTGATCGGGTTGATGGTTTGGTATCAGGTGGTGCCGCAGTGGACGGTTGTCTTCCTGCCCCTGTTTGTGGGCGTTGCCTTGCTCGCTGCTCTGTCTGTGAGCCTTTGGCTTTCTGCACTCAATGTGAAGTATCGCGATGTTGCCTCCGTAGTCCCACTCATTACACAACTGTGGATGTTTGCCTCTCCTGTTCTCTATCCTGCATCTTTGGTTCCAGAATCTATTCGATGGTACTACGGCCTGAATCCGATGGCTGGGGTCATTGAGGGATTTCGGTGGACGTTGTTCGGAAAGACCGCCCCTGATTGGAGCATGGTCGGTGTGAGTTTGGCTGTGGTGATGGTCTCGTTGATGGGCGGATTGATGTTTTTTAGGAGGGTGGAGCGAACCTTCGCCGATGTAATCTAGATGAGCGATACTGCGGTCAGCGTGGAAGGTCTGTCCAAGCGCTATCAATTAGGGGCGACGCATGCCCATACGGGGTCGTTAGCCGGCGCGCTGGCCCAGGGACTCCGTCGGCTCGTTGGACGGCGCCCCGACGTCCCCGCATCGCCCCCCGACAGCCTGTGGGCCCTGCGTGACGTCTCCTTTGAAATCAAGAAAGGGGAAGTCTTCGGCGTCATCGGCACGAACGGCTCCGGCAAGAGCACGCTGCTGAAGATTCTCTCCCGTGTGACGGAACCGACCACGGGCCGTGCGCGCATCAACGGTCGGTTTTGCGGCCTGTTAGAAGTGGGCACCGGCTTCCATCCCGAACTGACCGGCCGCGACAACGTCTTCATGAGCGGCGCCATCCTGGGGATGAAACGAGAGGAGATCGCCCGCAAGTTCGACGAAATCGTCGCCTTTGCCGAAGTGGAACAGTTCATCGATACGCCGGTGAAGCATTACTCCAGCGGGATGTATGTCCGGCTGGGGTTCTCGGTCCTCGCGCACATGGATCCGGATATCCTGATCGTCGACGAGGTGCTGGCCGTGGGCGACGTCCGGTTCCAAAAGAAATGCATGGGGAAGATGGAGGACGTGGGGCAGCATGGGCGGACGGTGATTCTGGTGTCCCACGATATGCCGGCCATCACTCGGATGTGCTCCCGCGCGATCCTGCTGAACAAGGGGCAGGTGGTGGAGGCGGGGCCGGCACATGAGGTGGTCAACCACTATCTGCATGCCGGCCACATCCAGCCGGCCGTCGAATGGCCGGATCCGGCACAGGCCCCGGGCAATGACGTGGTGCGCTTGCGGGCCGTGCGGGTGAAGACGGAGGCAGGGCACGTCACCGATCGATTCGATATCCGCAAACCGATCCGTGTTGAAATTGAGTACGACGTGCTTAAACCAGGACAGCCTATAGTTGCACAGTTCGGATTCAATACAGAGGAAGATGTAATCGCATTTATTGCGAATGATCGCGATCCCACTTGGTATAGGCGGCCTCGTCCCGTTGGTCGATACATTAGCACGGCTTGGATACCCGGTAATTTCTTGTCAGAAGGCACGATGGTTGTCGGTGGCGGGCTTTTCTCGGAAGATCCTTGGCGTGAGCATTGTGACGTGCCGCGGGCGGTGGGATTTCGAGTGGTAGATCCTGGGACAGGTGATACGGCACGAGGTGATGTGACGGGGCGGTGGGACGGAGTTGTCAGGCCATTGCTCAAGTGGTCCACCGAGCATGCGGCCACACGATACTTGTTGGCTGAGTAGCACCGCTTGCGTGAACGTCTTGCTGGACTGACCACACGCGATGTTGTCTTTGTTGATCAAAGGGAACAGCAGTATCGAGAGCACTTGAGACATTGAGGATCGCTATGTTGGCTTGAGATACAGGAGTGAGGATCGTTGGGGTTATTGATCGTGGGAGGTGTGCATATGAAAGCGGTGATTTTAGCTGGTGGCTTAGGGACGCGACTTTCCGAGGAGACAGTTTTGCGCCCCAAGCCGATGGTGGAAATCGGCGGAAAGCCGATTCTTTGGCACATCATGCAAATACATGCTGCCCACGGAATCACCGAATTTGTGGTTGCCCTTGGTTATAAAGGGGAAATGATCAAGGAGTATTTCCTAAATTTCTTCGCAATCAACAATGACTTGTCCGTTGATCTTTCTACTGGTGCTACAACTATTCATGACGGAAATCAGCCCAAGTGGATCGTGCATCTCGCTGATACCGGCCAGACGACTATGACCGGTGGACGCGTGAAGCGGTTAAAAAAGTGGCTTCGCGGAGATGAGTCGTTCATGTTGACCTATGGTGATGGCGTTGCTGACATCAATATGGGGAAGTTGCTCGACTTTCATCGTTCTCACGGTAAGCTTGCCACCATGACGTCGGTTCGATCTCCGGCTCGCTTTGGACGCATTGGTTTTGAGGGGGATCGAGTGACGGAGTTTTTTGAAAAACCTGAGTCGGGAGAAGGTTGGATCAATGGCGGGTTCTTTGTGCTCTCTACGCAAGTGTTGGATTATATCGACGGGGACGACACGGTTTGGGAACGCGATCCCGTCGAGCGCTTGGCTCATGCAGGTCAGATGATGGGGTTCAAGCACTACGGATTTTGGTCATGCATGGACACCTTAAAAGAAAAAACGTATCTTGAGGAACTCTGGAATTCAGGTAAAGCTCCTTGGAAGGTGTGGTAGAAGCACGTGCGAGCAGACTTTCTTGTCATCGGTGGCGGAGTTATTGGCCTGAATATCGCTCGCCAGTTGAGGCGTCGTTACCCCGATTCATCCGTACATTTGCTTGAAAAGGAAGTTGATTGTGGCCTGCACGCCAGCGGCCGAAACAGCGGGGTGCTGCACGCGGGATTCTACTATTCGCCGGATAGTCTCAAGGCGAAGTTTACGTGGCAGGGAAATCGTTTGTTGACGGAATACTGCGAATCCAAGGGTATTCCACTCAATAAATGCGGGAAGCTTGTTGTGGCAAAGAATCAGGCCGATCATGCCGGTCTCGATGAACTTGTCCGGAGGGGGAAGGCAAATGGAATTCCGTTGGAGGCGATTTCAGCGGATGAGGCGAGGGCGATCGAACCTCGAGTAAAGACGTGCGAACGTGCGCTGTTCTCACCCGCAACCTCCACGGTCGATCCCACGCTGGTTATGGCAGCAATGAAAAATGATGCGCTGGACGAAGGGGTAAAGCTTCATTGCGGCGTTCGCTATCTGACATCCTCGAAGCAACGTGTCGTGACGACAGCGGGAACGTTTGAGGCTGGATATGTGGTAAACGCTGCGGGGCTTTATGCAGATCGGATTGCACGCGAGTTTGGCTTTTCAGAACATTACCGAATTCTGCCCTTTAAGGGACTCTACCTCTATTCCAGTGAGCCGGCGAAGTCCATTCGGACAAATATTTATCCAGTTCCTGACTTGAAAAATCCTTTCCTTGGCGTGCATTTCACTGTGGCAGCCAATGGAAAAGTCAAGATTGGTCCTACTGCGATTCCTGGGCTTTGGCGAGAGCACTATGGAGGAACGGCGAATTTTCATTGGGACGAGTTTCTTGAAGTGGCGCTACGAGGGATGGGATTGCTTATAGCCTCGAACTTCGATTTTAAAACGCTTGCGATGCGTGAGATCACGAAGTATTCGAAGTCAACGATGGTGTCCTTGGCGAGTCAGCTCGCCGAGGGCATTAAGCCTGAGCACTATCTGACTTGGGGAAGACCAGGGATCCGGGCCCAACTTGTGGATATCAAGAAGCGCAAGCTCGAAATGGACTTCGTGTTGCAGGGAGACAGGCATTCAATGCATATCCTCAATGCCGTTTCTCCGGCCTTCACGTGCTCGCTTCCCTTCTCTGAGTATGTCGGTCAACAGATTGGTGCCACATTAACGTGAGAGAGGTTTCATGAAAATTCTGATCACAGGGAACATGGGGTACATCGGTCCAACGGTTGTGCAGCGCTTGAGAACGTCGTATCCAACCGCGACGATCGTGGGGTTGGATATGGGATATTTCGCCGCATGTCTGACCGCTGCCAACTATCTGCCTGAGTGTCGGGTGGATGAACAAATGTTTGTGGACGTGCGGTCTGTCTCCAAGGAAATGCTACAGGGCGTGGACGCCGTTGTATACCTTGCCGCTATCTCGAATGATCCTATGGGTGCTTCATTTGAAGCGATCACGCTTGATGTCAACCATCGGGCTGCCGTGGCCATCGCCCAATTGGCGAGAGAGGCAGGTGCAGGTAGTTTTGTGTTCGCCTCAAGCTGCAGTGTGTATGGGTTCGCCGAGGGGGGAGCAAAAACCGAGGAGTCCGCAGTCAATCCCCTCACTGCGTACGCAAAATCCAAGGTGGGGGCAGAGCAAGATCTCGCAGCTCTGGCTAGAAGCAATTTTGCGGTCACCTGTTTGCGTTTTGCTACGGCCTGTGGGATGAGCGAGCGATTGCGTTTGGATCTGGTCCTAAATGATTTTGTTGCCAGTGCAATTACGGCGAAGAAGATTACGATCTTAAGCGATGGTACGCCGTGGCGTCCGTTAATCCACATCAAGGACATGGCGAGGGCGATTGACTGGGGTGTGCAGCGCAAGTCTTCGGGGGGTGGGGAGTTTCTGGCGGTGAATGCGGGAAGTGATGGATGGAATTATCAGGTCAGAGACTTAGCTGCCGCCGTTTCTAAGGCCATCCCGAATGTGGAGATTTCTATCAACCCCAATGCTCAGCCTGATAAGCGCTCCTATCGCGTGAGCTTTGAGAAGTTCCGCAATTTGGCTCCTCAGTATCAACCTGAAATCGACTTACATGCTGCCATTGATGATCTGCGTCAAGGGTTGCAGGCCATGGGGTTTGCTGATCAGGAGTTTCGCAACTCGCACCTGATTAGATTGAATGTTTTGAAAGATCTTAAGGCTCGGGGATGTCTCGGGGAGGATCTTCGGTGGGCTCCTGCGAAATAGTAGCTCTGTACTAGGATGTTCTTCGAAAGGGACGTGATCATAGCGGAGAAGCGCATCGGGTTGCCCCATATTGGGTCGACCAACGGCTGATAGGGTGATCCTGGGAACGGTATGGGGAGGTAAGCAATGGCAATGAAACGTACGACGCATGTCAGGGCGAAAAGAAAGCAACCTTCAAAGCCGAAACATTCCGTGGCTCGTCGTCCTGATTGTGCTTGTCGATTTTGTGGCGCCTCCCTCGATAAGACGTTTGTCGATCTGGGTATGTCCCCACTTGCTAACTCTTATATTAAAGCAAGTGAAGCGAATCGCATGGAGCCCTTTTATCCATTGCATGTCTACGTCTGTGGTGCTTGTTTGCTCGTGCAGTTGGAGGAATTCACAAGTCCGCAAAGTATTTTCGGAGACTACGCATACTTTTCCTCATTCTCTGAGAGCTGGTTGGACCATGCGCGGCGTTATGTTGAGAATGTCAGTGAGCGCCTCGCCATTGGGCCGCGTCACCATGTTGTGGAGATAGCCAGTAACGATGGATATCTCTTGCAGTATTTTGCCCAGCGCGGGGTGCCGGTGTTGGGGATAGAGCCGGCTGCAAATGTGGCTGCAGTCGCAAAGAAAAAGGGGATTCCCACCGTCGTCAAGTTTCTAGGGGTCAAAACCGCGCGGGATCTGGCCAAGAAAAAGAAACGTGCAGACCTGCTCATTGGGAACAATGTCTTAGCGCATGTGCCTAACATTAATGATTTCGTGGGAGGATTGAAGGTTCTTCTCAAGCCAAAGGGCACGATAACGATGGAATTCCCGCATCTGATGAAATTGATGGCCGAGAACCAATTCGACACGATTTATCACGAGCATTTTTCCTATTTGTCTCTCCTCGCAGTGGAACGGGTCTTCGGGAAGCATGGATTAGCCCTGTTTGACGTGGAGGAGCTTCCGACTCATGGTGGCTCATTGAGGATTTATGCGCGGCACAGCAGTGATGGTTCACGACCTATTGGTCCACGCGTCCTCGAATTACGGCAGCGAGAGACTCGGGCAGGATTTGGGACTTTGGAACACTATCTCGGCTTTGCTGCGCAGGTCGAAAAAACGAAGCGAAAGTTGCTCGCCTTCTTGATTGAGGCGAAGGAACAAGGGAAGTCAGTAGTTGGCTATGGTGCTCCAGCAAAAGGCAATACGTTACTGAACTATTGCGGCATTCGGACTGATTTGCTCGATTACACAGTGGACCGGAGCCCATATAAACAGGAGCAATTGTTGCCGGGTGTCAGGATCCCCATTTTTCATCCAGATAAGATTAGGGAAACCAAACCAGATTATGTACTGATCCTGCCGTGGAATATCCGTGACGAGGTCATGCAGCAAATGTCGTTCGTGAAAGAATGGGGAGGCAAGTTCGTCGTGCCGATTCCAGAAGTGAAAGTCCTTTCGTGATTTTTCGAGAGTTGGCGCTAAAGGGTGTGTTTACGATCGACCTTGATCCAATAGTGGACGAGCGGGGCTTTTTTGCGCGAAGTTGGTGCGTGCGAGAGTTCGAGGAAAATGGGCTAGACGCCAGGCTGGTGCAATGCAACCTGTCCTATAACAAAGTGAAGGGTACTTTGCGCGGTATGCATTATCAGGTTGCACCTGCCGCAGAGGTGAAAGTGGTACGGTGCACAAGCGGCACGATTTGTGATGTAATCGTTGATCTTCGCCAAGATTCCCCGACCTACAAAAGATCGCTCTCAGTGCTCTTGTCAGCTGAAAATCGTCGCATGTTGTATATCCCGCAGCATTTTGCACATGGTTTTCTTACATTGGCTGACCATACAGAGGTCTTGTACCAGATGTCGGAATTTTATACTCCGTCTTGTGCAAGAGGGTTTCGATGGAATGATCCGAGTTTTGATATTTCGTGGACCGATGAGGTGAGGGTTATCTCAGAGAAGGATCGGACGTATCCGGACTTTGTGGGATGAAGGCGTCATGGACTTAGTGGACATACAGAGCGCGCTCGGAGGGACTTCGAAGGGGCAGTCCCTCCACGACTTCATGCGTCTGCTTTACCCAATTTGCCGCAGTATTACCGGAGAAGGCGTACGTCAGACTCTTCGGCACCTTCAGCAGCATATCCCTCTCGACATTCGCGAAGTAGCAAGTGGTACGAAGGTATTTGATTGGACTGTTCCTTTGGAGTGGAACATTCGAGACGCATATATTGCGACGACTGCCGGGGACAGAGTCGTAGACTTTCAAAACAGCAACCTGCACGTTGTCGGCTATAGCACCCCCATAAAGGGGCGATATAGACGTGAGGAACTCGCCGGGCATCTCCATTCGCTACCTGACCGTCCTGATTGGATTCCCTACCGAACCTCGTATTACAAAGAAAATTGGGGATTTTGCCTGACACACCGCCAGTTAACCGAGCTTGAGGATTCCGAGTACGAAGTATGTATAGACTCTACTCTGTCTCCAGGCCATCTCAGTTATGGAGAGGTGTTTCTTCCTGGTGAGAGAAAAGAAGAGGTCCTCATCTCTTGCCATGTGTGTCACCCGTCCCTCTGTAATGACAATCTGTCTGGGATTGCGGTGGCTACGTATCTAGCGAAGACAATCGGGAGAGTAGCTCGGAAATACTCTTATCGCTTTCTCTTTCTTCCTGGCACTATTGGTTCAATTACCTGGTTAGCTCGCAATCAGGATCGAACGCATCTCATACGTCATGGGGTCGTCCTGACCGGCGTCGGCGATTCCGGTCATGTGACGTACAAGCGGAGTCGGCAGGGTAATGCGTATGTCGACCGAGTCTTTCGGCATGTACTGAAGCATCGTGGTCCAGGAAATAAGGTGGTGGATTTTTCTCCTTACGGATACGATGAACGCCAGTATTGCTCCCCGGGTTTCAATCTTCCCATAGGATGCTTTATGCGGACGACGCATGGTGAATATCCTGAATATCATACGTCCGCAGACAACCTGGAATTTGTGAGTCCTGCTGCATTGCAGGACTCATTGGAGATCCTCCTGCAGGCTGTTTATGCAATCGAGAATGATGTCGTGCCTCTGAGTTTGAATCCATACTGCGAGCCTCAGCTAGGCAAACGTGGTCTCTACCGCGCTATTGCCGGACAGAAAGAAGGTGCCCAGAAAGAAATGGCGCTGCTCTGGGTCTTAAATCTTTCTGACGGAGAGCACACCTTGCTGGATATCGCAGAACGTGCAGACGTTCCGTTTGAGATTATTCACGCAGCCGCGCGTGCGCTCACGGAGTGCAAGCTCTTGGAATGTACGCCTATGGCTCAGGTGACGAGGCATGAGGGGGATCAGTTATGAACAATACCGTCTACTATGATGCACAAGTCACAGATGAAGTTCGTAGACAGAGGCTGTTCGAAGGCCAGTTGTTTGTATACTCGCCTCGTCCGGCGTCACTTGCGTTTATTGAGTTTGCAAGAACACTCATCAGGGAGGCTTTTGCTCCTCACGATCCAGAGAAGGCTCAATATCACATGTCGGTCGAGGCTTACGCTGAGATCTTGGGGAAGCTGAAACCACAGTTTATTCATCATCCCGACTCAAAACGCCACCTTCAGGCTCTCCTTGACGAACTTGGCTGTGACCTTTCAACAACCTACTTTGATGTGCCGAAAATGCGAAGCTCGACGAGCGATAACTACCTGACGACGGGGATTGCCTATGCCTGGCATCCACATCGAGACACGTGGTATTCCGCGCCAATGTTTCAGATCAACTGGTGGATTCCCATCTATGATATTCAGGCAGATAACGCGATGGCGTTCCATCCTGGTTATTGGAATGTTGCCGTCCCAAACACGTCCAGCGGGTACAACTATTATTTATGGAACCAGCAGCATCGTGGCGGACACGTCTCCCAATTTATCAAGGAAGACCCTCGGCCACTGCCACGCCCCGTTGGAACCATGGACCTGGATCCTCAGGTGCGCTTGATTGTTCCTGCGGGGGGGATCATCTTGTTTTCCGCCGCCCAGATGCATTCCAGCGTACCGAATACGTCGGGTAAAACCAGATTCAGCATTGATTTTCGATGTGTGAATACCGATGATGCCCTCGCCAGGCGAGGAGCGCCGCGCGTGGACGAAGCCTGTACAGGCACCACTATGAGAGACTATCTCCGCGGGTCGAATCTCTCGCACATACCGGACGATATCGTTGCATTGTATGATGATGAAACTGGTCGTGCGGGCGAACTGATTTATAAGCCCAAGGGATCGTGATGGTTAGAGGAGTTGATGGCAGCCCGTTCGTGGAACCTGCGGCATGGCCGGGTCAGAGAGTGCTCGTTACGGGCGGAACTGGCTTTCTGGCGTCGCACCTGTGCCATCGTTTAGTGGAGGCAGGTGCAGAAGTTCATGCAACTTCTCGTCGTGTGCAGCCTGATGGGCGGGGTGCGATACGATGGTGGAACACGAGCCTCTCCTCTGCGGATGAGGTGCGGTCTCTCTTCAAGACAGTTCAACCCTCCGTGGTGTACCATTTGGCAGGTGCCGTCGGTGCGAAGCCTGATATGCACCTGGTATTGCCTACCTTCGAAAGTCTTCTAGCCAGCACCGTATATGTGTTGATCGCCTCGGCGGAAGAGAGGTGCCGACGAGTTATTTTGAGCGGATCTCTCACTGAGCCATGCCCCCAGGGACTATCCCCGACGCCAAGCTCTCCCTATGCTGCGGCTAAGTGGGCGAGTAGCGCGTATGGACGGATGTTTCATGCCCTTTATCACGTACCTGTGGTTGTGGCTGTACCATTTATGACATTCGGTCCGAACCAGGAGAGCGGGAAACTGATTCCTTCGGTTATTCTGAGTCTGCTGAAGGGGGAGGCACCCAGACTCTCAAGTGGGCTCTGGGAGGCCGATTGGATCTATGTGGGAGATGTCATTCAAGGGTTGCTTGACGCTGCGATTGTTCCGGGTATCGAGGGGGCCACAATCGAATTGGGGTCAGGAACAAAATCGACCGTGAGAGAGATAGTCGAAAGAATCGTTGCCCTCTCAGGATCTACAATCAATCCGGTCTTTGGCGCAGTTCCAGATCGTCCGGGAGAGCCAATTCGAATCGCGGACACGGTGGAGACACGGAGATTACTGGGGTGGACTCCTAAGACATCTATTTCGGATGGGCTCCGGCAAACGATCGAGTGGTACACAACACAGCACTCGTCGGGAGCCCTTCGCTAACCGCATATGTCATACAGCGCCCTAAAATGGCACGCGAAACAGTTCATCAGGGACTACGCACCAGGAGCACTCAGTCAATGGTTGATCGGTGAGGAGGGCCCTGCGTATCATCTCTGGTCGATCGGGATTGCGAGCGGAGCCTCGCCCACTGAACTCGGCTATCCACAATCTATTCTAAATCCTGTGCTGACTCGTGAACATGTGACGGATGTGCGCGCGCTGTTTGTCGCTGATCCCTTCATGATTCATGTGGGGGATACGTGGCATATGTTGTTCGAGGTCTACAACTATGATACGGAGCGAGGCGAAATCGGATGGGCAACCAGTCCTGATGGGCTGACGTGGACCTATCAGCAGATCGTGCTGAAAGAGTCATTTCATCTCTCCTATCCGTATGTTTTTCAGTGGAAGGATCGATTCTATCTGGTCCCGGAAAGCCATCAGAGCAAGAGTGTGAGACTGTATGAAGCTACGCGGTTTCCCACGGAATGGGTTTGCACGGACGTGTTGTTGTCCGGAGCCTGCTTTAACGATAACTCAATATTTCACCATGGGCAGTACTGGTGGATGTTTAGTGAAACTAACCCCGCACTCACACACGATACTCTTCGGCTGTACTATGCAACCAATCTGACCGGCCCGTGGCAGGAGCATCCGTGTTCGCCAGTCATTCAGGGGAATCCGCACACTGCGAGACCAGCGGGGCGTGTGGGTGTATTTGATGGGCGACTGATTCGGTTTGCACAAGACTGTTTCCCAAAGTATGGAACTGCAGTCCGGGCATTTGAGATCACTGAACTTACGCCAGACGCCTATCAGGAGCGTCCCGTGCAGAAGCGCCCGTTATTTGGACCTGGATGGAGGCACTGGATGCGAGGGGGGATGCACCACGTGGATCCTCATCGCCTTGGAGCGGGTCGATGGATGGCTGCTGTGGACGGATGGCGGCCGGTGGGGTGGTTGGTTCCGGAAGGGTGGCAGCGGCCGTCATGCTAAAGCAGATCCGACGATATTTACAGCGGTACCAGTGGTACCTTTGGCTCCGCGAGCTGGGTCCGGCCATTCGTGGGGTCCAACGCCAGTTTCATGGTGGCGTAATTTCCCTGCATGCAGCAGGTAGTCCTCGTGGGCATGTCCTTGTTTCGTACGACAATCAGGGGTTGCTCTGCAAGCTGCGTGGAAAGCCCATTCCAACCAGTCATCCCCAATACTACAAAACGATGGTCATGGCCCAGACGTTTGTCGACATTGGGTACGATGTTGATGTGATTCACTGCGAGAATCAAAAATTTGTCCCGTGGAAATCCTATGATGTCGTGGTCGACACGCGGTTCAATTTGCAGCGATTACGCCCGTATCTGCCGCCCAGCTGTATCAAGATCTTACACTGCGATACGGCGCAAACCCTCTATCAAAACCTAGGTGAGATAAGCCGGGTCTTGGCGCTACAGAATCGGAGAGGTGTCACACTTCCGCTCAACAGACTGGAAACTCCACATTTGGGCGTGGAACATGCCGACTATCTCACCACCTGCGGAAATGAATTTACGATAAATACATTTCGGTATTCAGGGAAGCCCATTTTTCGTCTGCCGATGGTTGCGCAGAAGATGTGGCCATGGCCTGCCACCAAGGACTTTGAGGCATCACGACATCGATTTCTCTGGTTTGGCAGCCGTGGGATGGTTCATAAGGGGCTTGATCTCGTGCTGGAAGCATTTGCTCAGATGCCTGAATGTACTCTCACTATTGTTGGACCGGTACAGGATGAGCCTGAGTTTGTGGAAATTTATCGAAAAGAATTGTTTCATACACCGAACATTCACTGTCGCGGGTGGCTCGACAAATTTAGTGACGAGTTTCAGATGGTTGTGGAACAGTCCGTCGCCCACATATTTCCATCCTGTTCCGAGGCCGGGGCGGCGGTTGTCTTAGAAACAATGGCGGCTGGAGTAATCCCCGTGGTGACCTACGAATCCTCCATTGATGTTGAGAATTTTGGGGTACTCTTGGAGAACGCCTCGATTGAAACCATTATTCGTCAGGTTCGAGAGGTGGCCGCGCTTCCTGCCGAAGATCTGTTCCGCAGAGCCAGGAGGGCGTGGGAGGCTGCGCACAGCAACCATACGCCGGAAAAGTTTGAGCGGTCCTACCACGAAACCATAGAAATGATCTTGGCAAAGCATGGAAGGTAATAAGTGTGAGGCGAAGTCCTCGCGACAGGATTAGGGGATTTCATAAGCAGGCAGTAGTTGTTGGCTGTTGGTTTGTAGCATGCAAAAGCATGTGGAGGCGTGGGTGAAATGGGGCGGCGACTCGGACAGGCAGCGAACGTTGTGCTCATGTTAGGTGCCTTAGTCTGTGTCGTGGTATGTGCCTTCCTGGTATGGCGCCACGGCATGTCGTTTGGGTATGTGGGGCTGATGGTTTTCGCCGTCATGCTGGCGAGTGCCATACATTTGCCGGAATCGGTTAAGATTAATGGTGTGCTTGTGGGGGTGTCTACAGTCGTTGCGCTCTATCTTGCCGAAGTGATCCTTGTCTATTCCGGTTCGGCCATTGCGTCGTTGGGTGCTCAAGCCTGGTTAAGTTTCCCGCAAGACGCAAACCCAAAAGTTGCGGCTGAGCGAATGAAGACCATGGGGACGGATAATCAGAAGTTCGATACTCGTTCCAGGTTACAAGTGATTCATGATATGCGTGCGCGGGGAATCCAGGCGTACCCCGATGTATTTCCGGAGGTCTTGTTCGAACCGGCCTCCAGCACCACGATCAAGTCAATTTTCGTTAGGAATAAAGAAGAATTCTTGCCTGTGGCCGGCATGTCCATGACGACGACCGTTTTCTGTAATGAGAGTGGCGAATATGTTGTATACGAAAGTGATGAGCATGGATTTCATAATCCCCGGGGTATATGGGCGAAGCGGTCGGCAGACATCATTGCGCTGGGTGATTCATACACCCACGGTGTGTGTGTGCCCACGGACAAAGGATTTGTGGCCACTATCCGGTCTCAACGTTCTCGTACGATCAATTTGGGGGTGAACGGTCATGGACCACTGACGAGTTTGGCGACGCTCAAAGAATATGGGCCGATACTGAAACCTAAATTGGTGCTCTGGTTTTACTATGAAGGCAATGACCTACGTGACTTGGATGGGTGGGAAAAAAACTCCCCACTTTTGCAACGGTATGTAAGTTCTTCGTTTACGCAACATTTATTTGAGCGACAATCCGAAATTGACCAGGCACTGAAGGCCTACATTGATGAGGAAATGGCGAAGGTTGCAGCGCCAGTTTCAGTTGAGAAGATTTTGAAGCTGCAGCATCTCCGCCAAGCACTGCAAGTATTTCATGAACGGCGCCCAACAGAACAAGGTTTGCCGGCCGAGCTGTTAGAACATCTTCGGCGTTCCGGCGAGCCCGCTGCTTTGGAAGATCTTCAACTGTTCGAGCGGATTCTCACGGAAGCTCGTGACACATCCGGTTCGTGGGGCGGGCGAGTTGTATTCGTGTATCTCCCAACATGGGAGCGCTACCGCATTCCTGAACTGGCGAGCAAAGACCGAGAGCATGTTCTTGGCGTAGCTAGACGGCTCAATCTTCATGTCGTGGACATGCACACTCTTTTTTCTGCACACCCAGATCCCTTGTCGTTGTTTCCGTTTCGACGGTATGCCCATTACAATGAGCTGGGGCACAAGTTGGTTGGCGATGAAGTAGTCCGGCAGATTGAGAAACTCGAAAGCCTGACGGTCAAGGCACCTAGCTAGCGGCCTTCTGGGTCACATATTGGGATTCATCACCCTGTCTTCGATGCTGCTTCCGCGTGGCTATCCATTGATCTCAGGCAAAGGCTTCTAGCCTGGTTAGGACGAGATGGCCGGTGTATCAAAAAAGAAGGTCGCGATAGTTGTGCCCATGCACAATAGGGCGGAGTTGACTCCCGACGAACAGATTTCCTTTCAACATCTGACGCATTATCTTGGTGCGTATGACAAGTATCTCGCCATTCCGGAATCGCTTCAAATACGTTTGCCTGGATGTGCCTTGAAGCGGTTTGGGTCTGAGTATTTTGGGAGTGCTATCGCAAGTACCCGATTATTGTTGTCGGAAAACTTCTATCGGTGTTTTGAGGAGTATCACTATATTCTCATCTATCATCTCGATGCGTTGGCCTTATCAGATCAGCTTGCTGCCTGGTGTGAGACGGGTCTCGACTATATCGGTCCGCCCTGGATTCGGTGCGCCGATAGTCCTTGGGTGAAGGATTCGCGTGTTGGAAACGGAGGATTCTCGCTTCGAAAGATTGAGAGCTTCCTGAAAGTCTTCCGCTCGAACGAATATTGGATTGATCCCGATGAGTATTGGCGTGAAAAGTACGCGGAGCGTCCACTTCATATCCGTTTGCTGAATTCCCCTCGACGACTGATCAAGAAAATGCCTCGTTTTAATAATGCACGGCTAGAGATGGCACGGTGGCATCTTCGACCTGACGGAACCAGTAATGAGGATCATTTTTGGTCTGATCGTGCTCAGCACTACATGCCGGACTTTAGGGTGGCCTCGCTGGAGCAAGGCTTGCGGTTTGCTTTCGAAGTGGCGCCACGCATGTGTTTTGATTTGACTCGTGGACGGTTGCCATTCGGGTGTCATGCCTGGCCCAGGTATGATCGTGCTTTCTGGGAGCCGTACTTGCTTCCTCCTCGTGTTGAATAGGGGGCGTTCGAGAGCGCGTCGAATAACGACATTCATCTTGAGCGATTTGCAGTTGTGGTCGATAATTAATAGATATTTACTATCTCCCTGACAGTGGTCGATGCAACGTGAGGGGGATAGGTAACTGCCAGCAGAAACCATTTCATGCAACGTCACGCAGAAATAGCGGTTGGGTAGAGGCGAATGTCTCGATGGATTGTTTGATAACTGGGGAGGGAGTGAGTACGCCATGAAACGAATGCTGGTGACTGGATCTTCTGGCCTGATTGGTTCTGAGGTGTGCGCCTATTTTCATGCACAGGGCTGGTCAATTCATGGCGTTGACAACAATACGCGTGCGACCTTTTTCGGTCCGCAAGGGGATACTCGCTGGAATCAGCGCAGGCTGCAGGCTGATTTGAAGAATTTTCAGCATCATGAGTTGGACATTCGTGATCGCAAGGGTGCCCTGGCTCTTATTCAGGATTTGAGACCTGAGGCGATTGTGCACACTGCTGCGCAGCCGTCGCACGATCTAGCCGCCAAGATCCCGTTTGATGATTTTGATACAAACGCAGTAGGAACGCTGAATCTGCTTGAGGCGACGAGGTTACATACGCCTCAAACGGTGTTTGTCCATATGTCCACTAACAAGGTGTACGGAGATGCTCCAAACGAACTGGCGCTTGTGGAGCAGTCCACACGATGGGACTATGCGTCGCCAGTCGATTTTGACGGAATTACTGAACACATGCGTATAGACCAGTCGAAGCATTCTCTTTTTGGGGCCTCCAAGGTGGCCGCCGATATCATGGTGCAGGAGTATGGTCGATATTTTGGCATGAAAACCTGTTGTCTGCGAGGAGGATGTCTCACGGGACCAAATCATTCGGGCGTCGAGCTACATGGATTCTTAAGCTATCTCGTCAAATGCAATTTGGAAGGCAAGAAGTATAGTGTGTTCGGTTACAAGGGAAAGCAGGTTCGTGACAATATTCATTCCCTTGACGTCGCACGATTCATTCATGCATTCATCGAACATCCTCGAAGTGGAGAGGTGTACAACCTTGGTGGTGGGCGGGGAAATAGCTGTTCAGTCCTTGAAGCGTTTGACATGATCGCGGCGGTCTCAGGTAAGAAGATGCTCTATGAGTATGTCGACAAGAATCGTGAGGGTGATCATATTTGCTACATCAGCAACCTCAAGAAGATGACAGCCCATTACCCTGGCTGGGGCATTACGAAAACCTTGAGTCATATTTTTGAGGAGATTCACGAGGCATGGCATCGACGTTCCAGGGCGTGAGCGTATCTAGATAACCAACTCAGGTCCGTGACTTATATGAAAAGAGCTTACGCGCCATGAAAGTGTTGGTGATATCGGCAGCTTATCCCCCGATGCATGCTGGGGAGGCCACGAATACCTATCACCTGTGTCGGCAATTGGTGGAGCACGGTGTTGAAGTGGCTGTGCTGACTTCAGTGGGAAATGTTGGTACTGGTGATCCTCGAATTCATGTGCATGCCATCATGCAGAGTTGGGGATGGAGTGATCTGCTGCGAGTACGCTCCTTCCTCAAAAGGTATGCTCCCGATTCCGTGTTTCTTATGTACATTGGGCTTATGTATAAATTTCATCCGATGGTGACATTTCTTCCTACGGTCAGCAAGAGGCTGTTTCCGAAGATGCCTTTTGTGACGCGCTACGAGAGTGCCTTCGTCGGTGCAGATCCTTCCAAGACAGGGATTGTTTCCCGCCTCTTTCGGAAACTAGTCGTTCGATGGGCCGGCTCAGTAGATGTTGCCTACAGTTCAGGGACATTGCTCCGCGACAGCGATACGGTCATCGCATTGTGCGAGAGGCATCGAGCGATGTTGATCAAAGAGTGGCCGAGTGTTGAAGCAAAAGTTACGCTCATTCCTCCTCCTCCAAATCTTTTTATCGCCCCGAATGTCGCAGGGATGGATCGTGACCGTGGACGGAAACGGCTTGGAGTGACATCCGCTGAATTTGTTGTCACGTTTTTTGGCTATCTGTATCCAATCAAAGGGATTGAGACGCTCCTTCATGCCTTCGCGATTGTCTCTGCACAGCGTCCTGAGGCGCGGCTGCTGTTCATCGGTGGAAAAGTGGGATTAGATGTCGAAGGGGGAGCATCCTATTTTGATGAAATGCAAGCCTTGGCCAAGGTTCTACACATTGACGGGCGTACCACTTGGACAGGCGCCTTCAAGTCGGAGGAGGAGGAGGCATCCCTCCTCCTCCATGCTTCAGACGTTTGTGTTCTGCCTTTCCTCGAGGGCGTACAATTGAACAATAGTTCGTTTGCCTCAATGGTCGCACACGGTTTGCCGATCATTGTGACGCGAGGGCCGTTAATGGATGGGGCAATTGTTGATGGGGATAACGTACTTACGTGCGAACCAAAAGATCATCAGGAAGTAGCCCGTCTCATACTTGAGGTAATGGATCACGGCGAGTTGCGCGCGCGTCTTGGCAGGGGCGCACTGAAGCTTGCAGCCGAGTGGTTTTCATGGGAAAAAGCGACTAAGAAGACGTTATCGGTTCTCCGCCAAACATAGTGACGTGCACTGTCCTGTAGAGGCTTGCTGGGGGTTGGTATCAATGCCTCGCGTTTCGATTGTCATTCCTACATACAATTGCGACCGTTTCTTGGGTCGGGCAGTCGATACGGCTCTATCTCAGAGCTATACGGACCATGAAATTATAGTGGTTGACGATGGCTCCACGGATGGTACTGCTGACTTGATCGCTCAATATGAGCAGAGAGTTCGGTATTATCGCCAATCTAATCGAGGAGTGTCAGCGGCACGCAATCTCGCTTTAGATTATGCAACTGGAGAATTCATTGCCTACTTAGATGCCGATGATATGTGGTATCCGCAGAAGCTAGAAGCCCAGGTTGCCTTTCTTGATACTCACAAAGAGTGTGGGCTTGTGCACACGGAAGTCTCGGTCATTGATGAGGACGACGAGATTCTGCATTTGTGTTTCAATCAAGAAACGAAGCGGTCCATCCCACGAGGCTACTGCCTGACCGATCTTCTTCGCCGCTGTCACATTCAGACGCTGACTGTGATGGAACGTCGTCAGTGTTTGGACCGTATCGGTGGCTTCGATGAACGGCTTCCAATTGCTCAGGACTATCATCATTGGATTAAGGTTGTGGGAGAGGGATTTGCAGTTGGATATATTGCAGAGCCTTTGGGTAAGTATCGGTGGCGGCGTGGCAGCCTCATGGCCAATCAGGGGCGATTGTTAGAAGACTTAGTCCTAATATACGAGGGGATCTTGCAGGGAGAGCTCAATCTTCAGAATGTCGAAAAAGATGACTTGGGCGTGATCGCCAAAGAACTTCATTTGATGCATCGCCGATTGGCATATCTTGAGAGAACTTCTGCGAAATTTAGCCAGGCAAAGGAGCGAATAGGTCAGTTGATTCGGAAGCATCCTGGAGCTATCGAATTGTATGGTGACTTTCTGAAAATCTGCATGCGCGAGCTCCTTCACCGAGGGCGAAAATTCGCCGCCAGTAATAGCCGTCTTTCTCGGTGACGGTGTATGAATATTCTCTTCGTTACTCCGTTTTTCCATCCCCAGACAGGAGGCGTGGCAACATACGTTGAAGAAATTCAACGAGCTCTTTGTGAGCGAGGCCACAAAGTTTTGGTACTTCGGCCAGGCGATTCCGATAGCATCAGTCCCTGTCCTTATCATGATGATGCTTCCGTCTTCCAGTTCTATATGCGGCCAATGTGGTTTTCCTCTAGCCCAATCAAGGGGCTTGCTGCCACCATTTTCTACTTCCTTCCCACGCTGTGGAGGTTATCACGGTTTCTCGCGCATCATGATGTCCAGCTAGTCTGCCTCGAATATCCATTGCCTAATGTGTTTTATTTCCCAATCTTACGGCTTGTACAGCGTTTTAGGATTGTAGTCGGGCTTCACGGTGATGATGTGTTGTCCCTACATCTTTTGGGGCACAGTGACCAGTGGGTGGTGAGAAAGTGTATTCGAAGTAGTGATTGGGTTCTTGCACATTCGGTGAGCCTGCTTTCTCAGGCGGAAACAATTGTGCGGAGGCTTGGCCCCAATCGGTCCTATCTTCCTTTGGGGGTTGATATAAGCAGGCTTCGTGCTATGGCTGAAACCACGAAGATCTTTCATGGCCAGCTGATATCCCCGTACGTTTTAACCGTTGCGAAGCTGTATCCGCGAAAAGGGTTGGATGTTTTGTTGCAGGCTCTTCGGAAGGTCAAGAACGATGTGGCGGGATACCGTTTTGTTATCGCTGGTGACGGTCCTGAAGATGCTCGTTTGAAGGAGATGGCCGAGGACCTAAAGGTAAATGATATAGTGCAATTTTTGGGGGAAGTTCCCAATTCTGATATCCCTAAGTTATTGTCCTCATGTGAGTTTTTCTTGCTGCCGTCCCGTTCAGAACCGTTTGGAATTGTTCTGTTGGAGGCTATGGCCTTTGGTCGGGCAATACTTGCAACCAATGTTGGTGGAATTCCTGAGTTTGTGGTGAATGGTCAGAATGGTGTGCTGATTCCATCGTGTAATAGCGATATCCTCGCATCAGAGATTGTTCAGATGCTTGTCGATGAGGAAACGCGAAGTCGGCTAGGTATGAATGGGATGAAATGGGTTCGGCAGTTTGATTACCCGATGTTGGTCTTGAAATATGAGCAGCTTTTCGAAAGGGTCTTGGCGTCGAACTTTCACTGACAAAATATTCAGCAATGCAGTCGCAATATTGCAAATTATTCTCTAAGGAACAGTAATCATGGAAATTCTCGGTATTTCTGCATTTTACCATGACAGCGCTGCATGCCTGGTGCGTGACGGAGAAATAATCGCCGCGGCCCAGGAAGAACGCTTCACCAGGAAAAAGCATGATCCCGGGTTTCCCCACAAAGCAATCGAATATTGTTTAAGAGAGGGGGGCATTGCCCTTAAGGATGTCCAGCACCTGGTCTTTTATGACAAACCGCTGGTGAAGTTTGAACGATTGTTGGAAACATACCTCGCCTTTGCGCCGCGCGGCGTACAGTCCTTCCTCGCCGCCATGCCGGTCTGGTTAAAGGAAAAGCTGTTACTCAAGTCGTTGCTCCAGAAAGAATTTCTAATCCATGCGCCGGATATGCCCAAGAGTTCCCTCCCGCAGATTTTGTTTTCCGAGCATCATGAGTCGCATGCCGCATCGGCCTTCTTTCCGTCGCCATATGAAAAAGCTGTCGTGTTATGCATGGATGGAGTTGGCGAGTGGGCCACCACGTCGGCATGGCTTGGAGACGGGAACAAGCTGACTCCGCTGTGGGAAATCCCATTTCCCCACTCCATTGGGCTGTTGTATTCCGCCTTTACGTACTACACAGGGTTTAAAGTGAACTCTGGGGAGTACAAGGTGATGGGGCTGGCTCCGTATGGCGAACCGAAGTATGTGAAAGCCATTTACGAACATCTACTCGATTTGAAGCCGGATGGCACCTTTCGGCTGAATATGGACTACTTTAACTATTGTACTGGCCTCACCATGACAGGCAATAAATTCGATGAGGTCTTCGGAGGACCGCCACGGAAGCCGGAATCAAAGCTCACGCAACGAGAGATGGACCTGGCGCGTTCGGTTCAGGAGGTCACCGAAGAGGTCATGCTGCGTCTTTCGCGCACACTGCAGCGGGAGACGGGTGTTGACTATATGTGCATGGCTGGGGGAGTTGCCTTAAACTGCGTGGGGAACGGACGCATTCTTCGAGAGGGGCCGTTCAAGGGGCTCTGGATTCAGCCGGCTGCTGGGGATGCCGGCGGTGCGATGGGGGCAGCATTGACGACCTGGTATCAGTATGAGCAGAAGCCTCGAACGATAAGCCCAGGTAAGGATGGCATCAAGGGGTCGTATCTAGGCCCGTCCCACACGAATGAGGAAATTGAACGCTATCTCAAGTCGGTTGATGCCCCATATATCAGACTGAATGAACGCGAGTTGTATCCACGGGTCGCTGACGAGTTGGCTGCAGGAAAAGTTGTTGGATGGTTACAAGGGCGAATGGAGTTTGGCCCTCGTGCATTGGGAGGGCGTAGTATTTTGGGGGATGCTCGTAACAGGGACATGCAGTCGGTGATGAATCTGAAGATTAAGTATCGTGAATCATTTCGCCCATTCGCCCCGTCAGTGTTACGAGAACGTGTGTCTGACTATTTTGCACTGAATTCGGACAGTCCGTACATGCTGATCGTTGCTCCTGTGGTTGAGAAGCGGCGTCTTGCAGTGGGCGCTTCGCAAGATGGCCTCTGGGGTATTGAGCTACTCAATGTTCCGCGATCGGACATTCCCGCTGTCACGCACCTGGACTACTCCGCACGAGTTCAAACTGTGCATCAAGAGACGAACCCTCGATATTACGCCTTACTCAAGGCCTTTGAAGCAAAGACCGGAGATGCTGTGCTGGTTAACACCTCCTTCAATGTGCGTGGAGAGCCGATTGTCAGCACTCCGGAGGATGCCTATCGGTGTTTCATGCGGACTGAGATGGATGTCCTCGTCCTTGAGAATTGCGTTTTGCTCAAAACTGAGCAAAAGCCCCTCGAGGGCGATTCAGACTGGAAAACAGAATTTGAACTCGATTAACAATGGAATGGCAATGACCAAGGAGGAAGCGTTTCATGCGAATTTTGATTACAGGCGGCGCGGGATTTCTCGGTAGTCACTTGTCTGATCTGTTAATCGGACAGGGGCATGAGGTAATCGCTTTAGACAACCTGATCACCGGCCGGGCGGAGAATATTGCGCACTTAATCGGGAATCCAAAATTCAGTTTTGTAAAATACAACGTGTGCGACTACTTGCATGTTGACGGCCAATTGGATGCGGTCATGCATTTCGCTTCGCCAGCTAGTCCGCAAGACTATCTTGAGATGCCGATCGCAACATTGAAGGTGGGCGCGCTGGGGACACATAAGGCCCTGGGATTGGCAAAGGCGAAAGGTGCGCGCTTTCTATTGGCCAGCACGTCCGAGGTGTATGGAGACCCGCTGCTCAACCCGCAGCCCGAAACGTATTGGGGAAATGTGAATCCGATTGGTGCGCGAGGCGTTTACGACGAAGCGAAACGGTTCGCAGAAGCCATGACCATGGCGTACCATCGGTATCACGGTGTCGACACGAGAATCGTTCGAATCTTCAATACGTATGGTCCAAGAATGAGACCTAAGGACGGTCGGGTCGTATCAAATTTCATTGTGCAGGCTCTGCAGGGCAAGCCCCTGACTGTGTTTGGCGATGGGTCTCAGACACGCAGCTTTTGCTATGTCGATGATTTGGTTCGTGGTATTGTGGCGTTATTACACGCAAAGTCCGATAAGTCCGTTGCTGAACGTACCGACCGGACCAAGTTTCTCACCCAAAAACCGGATGCGAGTTTGGATAGCATCCATGATCCGGTGAACATCGGGAATCCGCGAGAACTTACGGTGCGGGGGATTGCGGAGATCATCCTCAGCCTAACCGGCTCCAAGAGCGTCATTGAAGAGCGGCCGTTGCCTGCTGATGACCCCAAGGTCAGGCGGCCGGATATTACGAGAGCCAAGGCCCTCCTCGGTTGGGAGCCGAAGGTGGAGTTGGAAGATGGCATCAGAAAGACCACTGAGTATTTTCGTCACGCGGTCGCGAAATAGGGTGTGACGGAAAAGGCGGCTCGTAAGGAAAAGGAAGAGGTTGGCTGGCGTCGATGTGTGGGATTGCAGTTGTCATAGGGTTGAACGGACGAGGAATTGAGCGAGCGGCCGTCGAGCGCATGGCCGAGAGCTTAGTTCACCGAGGGCCAGATGATAGCGGGATCTACGTGGATGGTCCTGTTGGCATGGGGTTTCGCCGGCTTTCGATTTTGGATCTCTCCGAGGCGGGACATCAGCCAATGGTGACCTCAGATCAGCAGTACGTGCTCGTGTTCAACGGAGAGATTTTCAACTATGTAGAACTGCGATCCGAACTGAGAGAATTAGGGTATCAGTTTCGATCGAGCGGTGATAGCGAGGTCTTGCTCGCTGCGTATCGTGAGTGGGGTCGGAACTGCCTAGCTAAGCTGAATGGTATGTGGGCATTTGTCATTTTTGATCGCCGCCGGCGCTGCCTGTTCGGCTCCCGTGACCGATTTGGTGTGAAGCCCCTGTACGTGAGTCGAGTGGGAGACGTCGTCCAATTTGCGTCAGAAATTAAGGCACTGCGGGCATCTGGCTACGTGAAGGCCGGTATCAACTGGACGACGGCTGCCAGGTTTTTGACGGAAGGGCGTCTCGACAGTCAGAGGGAAACATTTTACGACGGGATTGAGCAGATTCCTCCTGGCAGTGGGTTCGAGGTAGGACTGGACGGTGTTTGGCAGCAGTGGTCGTTCTGGTCTCTCGATCGGCTACCGCCGTCACTGGTCGAAAATCCTGCCGAGAGATTTGCAGACCTCTTTGAGGATTCGGTTCGGATCCGGATGCGTAGTGATGTGCCGGTTGGGGTGTGCCTTTCTGGGGGATTGGATTCAACGGCTATCATTTGTGCTGCCGCTCGTCAGCAAGGTGAGCGCACAACGGAACCAACCGAGTCACTCCAGGCATTCTGCTACATGGCGAAGGAATTTGATGAGTCCCGGTACATCGCTGATACGCTCGACCAGACGCGCGCGCAGCTTCGACAGCTCGAGACCAGTCCCTCCGAGTTGTGGAGCGACTTGAAAAAGTTATTGTGGTTCCAGGACGAACCGGTACATACGATGACCGCCGTCGTGGGCTATCAATTGATGCGTTTGGCGGCGTCTCATGGTATTCGTGTAGTCTTGAATGGCCAGGGTGCCGATGAAACAATCGGTGGCTACTCCAGCTATTTCCAGGACTACTGGGTGTCGCTCATTCGGCAGGGACGAATGGGAGATGCCTGGCGAGCTATTAATGGATATAGTGAGGCTCACGGTGGGAGTGCGCCCCAACGATTTGCGCAAGCTGCCGCCCGGTGTGTTTCGTGGGAAATGTACAAGATTCCGGCGTATCGCGATCGGGCACAAGCACGTCGGCAGGCAAGGCTCCATAGTAATTCGTGGTTTACCCATGAGCTTCTCAGTCACGCTACCAATGGTGAATCTGAGCTGCCGATGGGTACGCTCTCCCATGCGTTGAAACAGTCTGTGATTTCCGCCCCATTGCCCCTTTATCTCAGGATTGAAGACCGTAACTCCATGGCCCATTCCGTCGAAGCCCGACTTCCATTTCTCGACTATCGGTTAGTGTCTTTTGTCTGTGGGCTGCCCGACGAATGGAAAGTTCGTGGGCCATGGAATAAGTATGTGCTTCGTGAAGGAATGAGGGGGCGAATGCCTGAGTCTGTCCGAGGTCGGGTAGACAAGATGGGATTCCCGACGGCGAGCAAAAAGTGGTTTGCGCATGACCTCTATGAGCCGCTTCGTGACGTCTTAGGAAGTCAGGCCGTTCGAGAAAGAGGTATCTACAACGCAAAGGCAATTCTGGCCGATTTGGATCGCCACCGGAAAGGTGAGGCCGATTTTGCCAATCGGCTCTTCCATGTTGCCGAATTTGAATTGTTGTCCGATGTCCTTCGGCAAACACGCATCTTGTGACCTAACGTCTTCTCCACATCGGTTGAGTACCTATGCGGCTGTGAGCCGAGACAGAGTCTTCCTTAGCGTAGCAAATGATTTGAAACAGCTTCCAGGTCGTCCAATCAAGGTTTGGGCATTGGGTTCTGCTGGGGCATGTAGGTCGATGGCGACATCCCAGGAGAAGCGCCACCAGTTGTTGCGCTCGGTGGGGTACTCAATAACTGACTCCGCTGCATGCAGGATGGATAGAACTCCAAGGAGACAAGGGTAGACCTGTGAAGCAAGTGCTCATCGTTGCGTATTATTTCCCTCCGGTTGCGGCCAGCGGGGCGATGCGTCCGCTGGGCTTTTGCCGGAACCTATCAGCGCACAATTGGCAACCGCATGTGCTGACGACGACATCTGACTGTGTCTATCCGCACCACCAAACAGATTTGAAGCTTGGGGAGCGCGTGCCAGCCAGTATCGAGGTGACTCGTGTGCCGTATCCAGATCGCCTCCAACAGCTGTTACGGTTACGTGATTCCCTGCGTGGTCTCCGGGGAAGACCGCTTTCCTTGAATAGGGACACGAGCGATCCAGTTGTTTCGCCAGCGTCAACATCCGGGGTGTCTCAGGGAACGGCTAAGGAGTTTATCCTCGATTGGATGTTTGCCTTTCCGGACCGACAATGTGGATGGTATTCCCCAGCAGTGCGGACGTTGCAAGCCATCGACAAATTAAAGGTCCCGGATGTGGTTTTTGCTACCGGTGGCCCCTGGACAAATTTTCTGATTGGTCATGCGCTTGCCAAGTATTTTCATCGTCCGTTGGTATTGGATTATCGCGATCCCTGGAACTGCAATCCCTACTACTCCTTTAGTTCGAAGCTCTTAACTAAGAAATCTCGGGCGTCTGAAGCTCGAGTATGTCAGGCGGCCGCACATGTCATTGCTAATACTGAGGAATTGCGCGAACGACTGATTGCGGAATATGGCGAGCTCCGGGAGCGTTGCAGCTGGATTCCCAACGGATTCGACCGAGATGTGCTGCGGTCGAGTGATGTAGCTTGCGAACCATCTGAGGCCGCTCCGGCATCGCCCGGGTATGAACTGTGTCATTTCGGGACCGTCTATGGAAAACGAACCCCGCGTGTGTTGTTGCAAGCCATGTGGGAATTGTTTCAAGCTGGTCATCTAAATTCTGAGGTGATCCGGCTGCGATTTGTCGGTGGATGGGATAGCACTGATCAAGAGTGTGAGCGTTACGCAGTGTTATTGGAAAAGCAGGGACTCCTGCGCCGCGAGCCTCCGGTATCCCACAGCGTCTGTCTCCGTGAGATGCAGCGATCCAGTGTGTTGCTGGTTCTTCAGCCGGATTCCCCACTGCAGGTCCCTGCAAAAATTTACGAATACGTCGCGACGGGGCGACCGCTCTTGCTTATCGGAGGGGAAGGAGCGACTGCCAATCTCGTCGAACGTCATGCGTTGGGAATTAGTAGTCCGAATCAGCTTGATCGCATTAAGCTTTTGTTGAGCGAACTGGCATCGGGGAGGCAGAAACTCGTTCCGCCCGACCCGACACGCGTCAACCGATTTGAATATCGATCGTTGACGGGTGAACTCGTGGCTGTGCTCAATGCGGCGCACCGCATGAGATCACCAGAATAGAACTGCTCCCATGAGTGCATTAGCCGCAATAACCTTAGGGCGCACCGATGCCGAAATGCTGGCCTGGGATCAGTACGTCCTCAACTCGGCCGTCACCTCTGGGTATCATCTGTCCGGCTGGCGGCAGGTAATTGAAGAGGCATTTGGCCATGCAACGTGTTACGTGACCGTGCGAGATGAAAGCGAAGCGGTGGTTGGGCTGGTACCGTTGGTGTTCCTTGCGAGTCGTGGGTTTGGGCGTTTTCTGGTGTCTCTTCCGTTTGTGAACTATGGCGGCATGATCGCTGATTCTCCTGAAGGCTTCCGATTACTGGAAAACGAAGCTGTCAAACAGGCGAGGGCATTGAATGCGCAGCACATCGAACTCCGGCACGAGGCCCCCATCCAGACTGCCTGGGTTTCGACACAAAGAAAAGTTTCGATGCGTCTTTCGCTTCCGCCCTCGTACGAGGAGTTATTGAAGAGCTTTCCCTCGAAGTTGCGCAGCCAGGTGCGGCGTGCGCAAAAAGAGGGGATGACAGCACGAGTTGGCGGTGTCGAATGTCTCGACGAGTTTTATGCCGTGTTTTCGCGTTGTATGCGCGATCTGGGGACACCCGTGTACGCAAAAAGCTTTTTCGGCAAGATCCTTGAGGTGTTCCCGAAAGATGCCCATATCTGTGTCGTCTCACATCAGGAAACACCTGTTGCCGCAGGGTTCCTCTATGGATTCCGATCTTCCCTGGAGATTCCCTGGGCGGCATCGGATAAGCGCTTTAACAAGCTCTCGCCCAATATGTTGCTATATGGCAAGGTGTTGGAATATGCGTGCGAGCAGGGCTTCCAGCTTTTTGATTTCGGCCGATCGAGCCCGGACAGCGGCACCTATCGTTTTAAGGAGCAGTGGGGGGCTCAGCCCCATCAGCTCTATTGGTACTACTGGATGAAAGACGGGCGCGATGTGCCCCAGCTCAATCCTCAAAATCCAAAATACGCGTTGGCCATCCGTCTGTGGCAAACATTGCCCGTTGCAGTGGCCAATTTCCTGGGTCCGCACATCGTGAAACACCTTCCATGAAGGCACAACGTACGCTTCCCCCCACCGCTGCTCCGATCGAATGGCGTGACCTGCTTCAGGGGGTGGCGGGCCTTGCGCATCCGAGTGCAACACTTGCGGAACTCAAGGCCGATTTGGGGCGGTATTTTGGCGTGAAACATGTGTGGCTCGTATCCTCAGGAAAAGCCGC